>Ga0265298_10009932_pt1 | contig 11297 bp, 8 predicted proteins | sample AusTroGonzalo_MG_3_FD_193486 | JGI IMG/M metagenome (GOLD analysis project Ga0265298, IMG submission 193486) | Bovine rumen microbial communities from tropical cattle in Woodstock, Queensland, Australia - Gonzalo_01 | ecosystem: Host-associated > Mammals > Digestive system > Stomach > Rumen ...
GCTTATCGATTTCAGCGACCACCTCTTCTATCCGGACTGTAGGGTCACTACTGCCGTTGGCAAGGAGTTGCGCCATTGACTGAGCCTTGCGACGTAGGGCAAAGTCACGCAGAATGCGGACATGTTCATAGAAATTAACCTCCTGGCCAGGAACCCATTCTGTCCTGACAATGACATCAGAGGGGTCAATACCTTTTATACCATCTGTTCGAACCTTATCCATTATTGTGATGGCGTCAGGAATAACCCTTGACATAATCAGGTCACTGACTACTTCAAAGATTGTGGCATTCTGTGGAGAATAGAACAGATCTTTTGTCAACCTGCTCTCAAAGAAAGCGTCGAAATTTCCTTCTTTGCATGACCAGACAAGAGAACCAAGAACCGATATTTCCACTCCTTCATCGTGGAGAACAAATTTTGTCTCGTTCATAGCGTTACATTTCTAATAGGTATATACTACTGGGAGAGAAACGGCCCAAAAATCCCAAAATTTTTGGGTCAGTTTCCGTTCATTAAAGTTGTTCAGAACTTTAATAAACATTTTATTCGGGACGTTTTTCGCATATAAGTCGTTGATTCCTTGAGACATGCGAATATCGTCTGCGCAAGATTGTGAACCTTCATGCGCAGGATTGTGAAGTATCGTGCGCAAGATTGTGAACCAATAACGGCTCTTATGCGCAAGAATGTGAACCTTCTTTGTTTGAAGGCTATTTTCGCAAGAAACCTGGATTGTCGGATTCAACATACAATTGCTTTCCATGTGCGCAGGATTGTGAACCTTTTGGGAATTACTTACTCAGATTATCAACGTCTCCCGAATGATAGAATACCTTACGTCCTATCTTAACAGGCATGAGATAATGCTTCTTCTCCCAGTTCCATAGAGTAGCATGTGTCACTCCGAGTCTTGACATGACATCCTTCTTGGGAATAAGGGAATCTTCATGCTTGGATTCAACTACCTGGCTTTTCTTCTCGTCTACCATAGATATGAGCGCCTTCGCAAATGCTAAAGCTCCCTGTGCTGTAAATGTCAAAGAAATGCGATCGCCAGAATTCTCAATCTGCGAAACCAAATGGTTTGCATACATGTCGGCAAGCAAAGTAGACTCTGAGTCTACCATGTTGCTCATTCCTGTTTTGATAATATCATTATTCATATTTTCTTTATATAATTTGTTATATTTCGTTTTTTTTATTATCTTTGCACCCAAAATATACGCACAAGCGAATAGGGTGAATCTCAAATTCGAGTGCAAAGTTAATCAAATATGCCATATTATACAAATATCGGCTATTCTAATTAAGTTTAATTAACTAAAATATGGATATAATGGATAGTTTTGCGACTGATTTACATATAGGATCCATCATAGAAGATAGGATTGAGAAGTTGGGTATATCTAAGGCTGAATTCTCCCGAAAGCTACAGATGCCCCAATCCAATGCCAGCAGATTTCTAAAAAAGAAGTCTATAAATACAACAAAGCTTCAAGCAATAAGCATGAAGCTTAACTACAACTTCTTTGAGGAATTCTGCGGAAGAGAGGATCAAGATGCTGGCACTGCCAACAGAGAATGGCCTATCGTTAATATAGGCTCTGCAATCGAGAGTTACCTCAAAGAAATAAAGATGACACAAACAGAGTTTGCCGAACTCTTAGGGGTTAAGCAGCCAGAGATAAGCCGTCTCCTAAAACGGAGTGACATAGAAACAGAAAAGCTGGCTTTCATATCGAAAGTACTAAAGCATAATTTCTTTGAAGAGTTTTGTACAGCTACTAAGGCAACCTCTACCCCATCTGTGACCGATCTTATTCGTGAAGTACAAAGTAAGATGACAACAATCCAACCAACATATCAAATGGAATTTACAGCAGAAGAATACCAAAAGTTTCTGATGCAGCAATTAGCACTGCCAGAAGAGGAACGTATCGTTAAAATAACCGTTGTTCCCAAAAATAGTCCGAAATAGCGAACTCGAAAAAGGGCTATGACAAAACATTCAGCCACGAAAAGGTAATTTACCCTCTTCGTGGCTGAATTATTTTCCAATCGCTAAATGTTGTCTGCTATTACTTCGCTAATACGTCACTCGGATAATATATCTTGGCAACTTCTGGATGTTTAGGGGTCTCTCGTAAGAACAGTCCATAATGTATTTCGTGATCTTTTGCAAACGGCAAACCCTTTGCGATAGTCTGGAGCCTTTCAAGTTCTTCCTTAGCGTCAATTGGTTGGTTTCCATTCTGCCACTTGCATTCACCCAGGAAAAGGTGTTTGCCATCAAATGACTCAGCAACAACATCCAATTCTACTGGAAGGTATTGGGCTTTTTCCTCATTGTAGTAGCTGCCCCACCAGCGAGAAGCCATCTGATAAATAATGTCACCGAAGCCATGTGTACTGATGTAGTTCCTGCACAGTTCTTCCCAGGCCTGACTGGTATAATCGTTCTCCGTCTTTGTCAACACATTTAGGACGGCTGCGCTGTTGCCCAATTCTATGAGCGAACGATAGGGGAGGACATATCGATAATGGAAACGTAGCAATGGGTCGGAAATATGATATAGTCCTTTTTTGCTTTTCTTCTCGCTTTCACCAAAAGGAATCTCTTTATTGATAAATCCCAGTTCTTTCAGCCTCGATAACTGTAACGTAATATCTGTGGCCTGCTTTTCTGCACGCGAAGCTATCTCTGACAGTTTATTAGCACCATTACCGATAAACGATAGAATGGATGATGCTTGTACAGTATCGCGCATTTCATCATATAACAATTTAGATGGCTCATCATATAGCGTTCCTTCTGATGTCAATAATAGGTTCTCGATAGCATCATGAAGGCTGTCATAATTCTCGCGCAATACCCAATATCTTGGAACGCCACCCCAAACAGCATACTCTCGCACAGCCTGCTCAGCATCACAACGAAGTGCCTGGCTGATAAAGCTTGGGGCTATGGGTTGCATTTTCATGATTTCGTCGGCACGACCATAGAGAGGTTCTTTACTATCAAGGACAAAGCCTTGCATCATCTGCTGTGATGAACCACAGATAATCAAATCGAACTTTAGCTTCTTGTCATCAAGCAGTTTCTGGAGGATTGAAGGTAGAGCCGGACAGCTCTTAACGAGATAAGGAAATTCATCAAGACACACTGTGATACGATGGTCTACTGATCTGTTTAGACTGACGAAAAGCGACTCCCATGTAGGATAACTGGCCATACTGAAGCCTTCGATGCTCATGTCCACCGTAGTAGAGAACAACTGTCGCTGACTTGGCTCTGAGGTCTTATCTGCCAGGAAATAGATGTCACCACGGCTAAAGTCCATCACTTTTTTTATCAGTGTAGACTTTCCGATACGCCTGCGCCCATATACTGCGATAAACTGAGGTTTCTCTCTCTGCAATGCCGTCTGCAATCTTGCAAACTCTTTCTTTCTATCAACGAACTCCATATTACGCGACTTTTATTGCGCAAAGATAGGCTATTTTAGCTATCTAACCAAATCTTTTAGATATAATTAAGAATATATTTCTACTTTATAATATTTCTACTTTATACTTCTAACAATGTCTTTTAGCCAATCAAGTCAATCACGCTCTTCAGTGTTTCGTCCTCGATGTTTCTGTATCGCTTGAATGCCCGGCTTCCATCAACATGACCACTCATACGTCCTATCAGGTTTGGGTCACTTACTTTGAAATAAGCGTTGCCGATGAAAGTACGTCGTGCAAGGTGCGATGATGCTACTGTATCAATGGGGACCAGTTCGTCCTCACCCGTTCTGGCATTACGGATAATGACGTTTCGTGTTATTCCCGCTAACTTGAATATCTTTTTAATCGAGTCGTTGTATTTTTGGGCGCTAATAAAAGGGAACAATAGCCCTTGTGCGCTTACACCTTCATATTTCTTCACCAACTCCATTGCTTTGGGATGAAGTGGTATGCGTGCCTGCACAGCCTGCTCACCATTGTCTTTTGTTTTGTGAGGTGTGTAGACGAGAATCCCATCAACGATATTCCCTGGCCTAAGTTTTAAGAGGTCGCCCACTCTACAACCAACAAAGCACTGGAAAATGAAAATGTCTCTCTGGACACCATATTCAGGAAGGTGAAGCTTACTGATTCCCTTTCGTTCCTCATCCGTCATCTTATCATAGGCGGCAGCCAGATCTGTCTCAGCAATGATGTTTCTTTCGTCTATAGTAATATAATAAGGTGTACCAACTTTCTCAGTGCCGATATTGACACCATCGAAAGGACGATTCTTTGTAAAGCCCTCTTCATAGAACCATATGAAGAGTGACTTTAAACGCTTGGCGCCTTTGATAACAGTGTTTTCGCCCCTATCCTCCAGCTTACAATTACCTTTTGTGACACTGGCCGGATACTCTGTAAGCAACTTCTTATATAAATCAGGGTATTCTTTGGATAAACTGTATTCATGGCGTAGGTACTCTATAAAGTTTTCAATGTCTTCTCTGGAAACAGTGTCTATATTGAATACAAACTTCTGACGAGTTGGTTCTGTGGCACGAATAAAGCCCTCAAATCGGGCCACCTCTCGCATCAACACCCTGAAAACTTTGGCATGTGAGTAGGAAATCTTCCGCTTGGCAATGTAATCTTCGGCCAGCTCATAGAAAGTCTTTTTTCCCTCTGGTTTGATAATAAACTTGTCTGGATTGGAAAATTTGTCACACACAAGTTGAAGCCAATCGCTCGACACATCTACATCCCGATTACTTTCAAACGTATCTATAATGACCTTTTTCAGTTCATCAAGTTTATGTGCTTGTTCTCGATGGAACTTCACGTCTGGAGTTTCCAGGCGTTGCTTAATAACAACCGAACCATTGGGACGGAGGACGTAGTTGTTCTTGTCTGCCTTTTCTTGGGTCGCCGTAATAACATTATTCGGCAATCTAACACCCAGTTTCTCGGTTCTTGCTCTGTCTATATTGTATTCAAAGTATTCAGGTGAGACAAAGATGTGGCTCTTAGCTCTTACACTGAACTTTCTCCCCAGGAAGAAACGAATCAGGATTTCACTCATACCCGTTTCTTTCTGAACCTTACTTGATAACCTTAATTCAACTTGTGCCATATCATTTTTCTTTTTAATTGCTTGTTTATCTCACAGAAAATCTTTACCTTTGCAGGAAATTAAAGAGATCATTAACATTATGAAACGCTTAAGTCGGGTGCAAAGGTAAGAAAATTGCCGTTAATACCCAAACAATTTTTGGCGGTTTTTTGGCGGTTTATTTTTTATATAGCATTATTGATTTATACTTATACCTATATTGATTAGTTTGCTAAACTATTGAAATTTAGAGTGTTAAGTAAATAATTATCAATTTTGGTATATTACGATATAATATAAAGTCGGCGCCTCATCCCGACCAACAGCGACAATTGAAGCAATTCAGTTGTCGCTGTTTTGTTTAACATTTAGACGCTGTTCCAATCCTATTCCAAGACAATTCCAATTTATCCCTATTCTTGTTCCTGCCTTGCCTCAAGGTATCTCTACCTTATCCAGTATTCATGTTCAGTCCATGTCCAATATATGTTCGTTTCTTCTTCGTTCGTTGTTCGATAAAAAATGGGACAACAATGGGACAACGAACGAACAACAACAGAAGATACATGGGGACAAGAGTGAGGTAAGAGTGAGGTATGAGTTTATTTCTGTGTGTCGGGCAGAAAGTAACCGAGGTGTGGCGGCTGGTTGTAGGCCGTGTTCTGCCAACAGATGCTGAGGCGGTAGATGTTGTCGTGCATCAGTGTGGGCACTGCGTAGGGCGTGGGGATGTTAGTCGTGAAGATGTTCAGGTGGGCTGCATCGCTCGTATCCCAAAGGATAACTTCTTCACGCCAGTCACCGAAGAGGTCGGCTTGCAGACAAGGCGTGGCCTTCGTCCAATTGCACGAGGCTGAATGGCCCATGTCGCCGATGTGCTGGCCATTGCTCAGGGGTAGGGGTACGGCTTTCTCACCATCCCATTTCTCGATGAAGGAAGGGAAGTAGGGTCGACCGCGGTTAGCCAACAACTCGTCCTGGAGGTCACCATCCCAATAGATACGGAAGTTACAGCTGGGCAGTTGGTTGGAGATGACGTTGCCCTTGATATCGCGTACGGCACGGTTGAAGATATGCCAGTATTCAAAGCCGCGATGGTTGCCGTCTATGTCAGCAGCCACACCACGACCCGTATCGTCACGTGCTGTCTCATGGAACAGCAACTTACCCGTGCGGGCATCGCGCAGGTCGGCACCGTAGGGGCGCGACTCATGGACCATAAAAACCTCCAGGCCAGGATGGTCGGGGTCGAGGTCGCTCAGGTGTAAGGCGTCTCCATGGCCCAAACCAGTGGAGTAGAGTAGGGTACCATCGTTGTTGATGGCTGCAGAGCCATAGGTGATCTCGTCGCAACCGTCACCGTCGACATCGCCCACGCTGAGGCTGTGAGCCCCCTGGCCATAAGCCGTCGCTTTCAGACCGTGATACCAGGTTTGCTGGCCTTGGCGGTCAACGATGTAATAGTCGTTTGGTGTGGTTGAAGCATGCAGCCATTTAGTGGAGAGTTTCTTGCCGTCGAAGTCGACAGCCCAGAGGTGCGATGGTGTGTAATAGCCACGACACATGACTGCTGATGGTCGGCTGTTAGGTCCGTCGAGCCAAGCCACGCCAGCCAGGAAACGTTCACCACGGTTGCCTGCCGTACCACGGTCACCCCAGCCCTCCTTGTCGTAAAGGGCTGCCCCACCAACGCCAAAGGCGCGGTTGGGCCGGTAGTAGATGGTATGGATGGCACGACCAGTTTGACCCTCGAAGACGGTAAGGTATTCCGGACCGCTAAGGATGCGTCCTCGCTCGTTGCGATAGTCTGCATTGTTGTCTGCCAGACGGATGTCAGCATCGTCGGCTGCTTCGGTGATATAACGGCCAGTGCCGTCAATGGAACCTGGTGCCGTCTTGCAAATCAGCTCAGCATGTCCGTCGCGGTCGAAGTCATAGACCATAAACTGCGTGTAATGGGCTCCGGCACGGATATTTTTGCCCAAGTTGATTCGCCAGAGTTTCGTGCCATCCAACTTAAGGCAGTCGATGATGACGTCGCCGGTATAGCCGTCATGAGAATTGTCGTGGGCATTGGACGGGTCCCATTTCAGAAAAAGCTCATACTGTCCATCGCCATCCACATCGCCTACCGAACAGTCATTTGGCCTGTACTGGTAGGGGCGTCCGTCGGGTGTCGTACTGTCTTTAGGTCGATCCAGAGGAATGGAACGATAGAGGTCGGGCCAGGGGGTGACATCGTTAGATGTAAGAGGGCTGACGGCCGGTGTAGGATGAGTGACAACAGAATAACGGGATGTCGAAGTTCCTTCTTTGTCTGTAAAGTTTGTGGCGGTCAGGCCTTTGACAATGGTCTTGCCGTCGCGCAGCAGGTCAAAGGTAGTGCCTTGGGCGTCTGTGCCCAACAGACGCCAACTGATGAAGATGCCTTGCTCTTGAGCAGGCAGGGCAACAACGCCTCTGTCCAAATGTTCCATCTGTTGTGGATACGTCTGGTAGGTCTGCGCACTTAAAGATAAAAGAGTAAAAAGGTAGAAGGGTAAAAAAATTGCCCTCGTCTTTATTATTTTTATTAGTTTCATAGTAGTGTTGGTATGTTTGTCTTTTTACTTTTTTACTTTTTCCCTTTTAGAAGGAACTCTGCCAGCGGACTCTTGTTGTCACGCAGTCCCTTGGCAATGCTCTGTGCGTTGGTCTTGGCACCTAAGAGTGATGTGTGGGTGTGGTCGTGGTTGAAGTACTTCATGGCCTTCTCCTTCTTTCCACACTTCTTGTCGAGGAAGTCGGCCGTGATGTTGTGGAGGTCGACAAACTCACAACCTGTCTCTGCAGCTACCTCACGATACCACTTACCGTAGGTGTCGTTGCGGCGTTCTATCTTGCCGTTAGGCCATTCGTTGCGCGGTGTCAGCGATACAAGGATGGGTGTGGCGCCTTTCTCGCGTACATCCTGGATGAACTTCTTCAGATACCAGCCAAACGAGTAGACTACCTCGTAGCTACCCACCTGTGTGTCAGCTTTCAGTTTCTGGTCGATAATATTTTGCTTGCTCAGGTCCTCTTTGGCAGCCTGCATGCGGTAGACATGGCAGGTGTCCTTAGTGGTAGCGATGGCTCCACGGTATTTGGGCTTGTCGATGGGGCTGATGTCGTTATGACCAAACTGTATCAGCACGAAATCGCCCGGTTTCAACGAGTTATAGACACGGTCCCAGCGTCCTTCGTTCAGATATGAACGACAGCTGCGACCAGCCATAGCAGCATTGACGATGTCGATTCTGGCTTCGTCGAAGATGGTGTTGGCTACAGCACCCCAGCCCCACATGCCGTCGGGATCCTTGTCGGCGTTCTTCACCGTGCTGTCGCCCGTGATAAAGACCACGGGCTTGCCCTCGGTACGTGTCAAGTTGTAGGCAGGCAGTTGTACGTTGCGCATCATGGCCTTCAGCGGATTCAGTGCTGGATTATGGCTGGCCATCAGTCCCTCAGCAGCCGAACGGGCATTCATCATCGCACCGAAACGGCTGGTATGAATCTTGTCGAGGAAGAAGTGATAGTCAGTCTTCCACTTCCCGTATGTATCGAGTTTCTGTCCGGAAATCTCGTTCAGGTCGACAAAGGGCACACCCTCTTCTGCAGCCACCTGTATAAGCCACTGTGTATGAGGCTTGCGGACTATCTTGCCATTGTCGTCGTAAGCATTACGTGGCGTCAGCGACATCAAGACGGGATGACCACCTTGCGCACGCACATCATTAATATATTTGCGCATGTAACCGCCGTACGTATATACTGTTTCCTGCTCGCCAGTCTCTTTGATGGTTACGTTCAGTGTATCATCGCCCACACCGGGGATGCTGGCACGTGCACGGCCCTCGTCATACGGGCCGTTGTCGTTATGTCCGATGCTGATGATGACCCAGTCGCCCGGACGGATGGCCTGGCGGATGGGGTTCCATAGCTTGTTGTAGAACGTACGGCTGCTCATGCCGCCCAAAGCCTGGTTTTCGACAGTGATTTTTGTAGGGTCGAAGTATTCGTGGGCATAATAGCCCCAGCCCCACTGACCATTGTTGCCATTACCCAACGTACCTGTGCGCATGGTAGAGTTACCAATCAGGAACAGTATAGGGTTGTTGCCCTTGCGACTTGAACCTGGAACAGGGCGTGCCGTCATAGCCTTGGCAATGCTGTCAGGGGTATTGTCTACCACCTGATTCACGTCCTTCACGCCGCTGCGGTCCTTCACTTGCGCCACTGCGTGGCTAAATAATAAAGAAAAAATAATAAATAAGGCTGCCCTCATTATTGTATGTATTTAAGTAGTTTGAGTAGACTTGCTTCACTAGTCCAACTGAATCCTGGTTCGCTCATAACCGATGCCATCAGGCGACGTTTCTCTTTGTCAAGCACACGTTTGAGGTTGCGCTCATGAGCCAAAACATATTTGCCGTCAATCTTGAGATAATAGAGGTTGATGAGTGGGAAATGGATGTCTTGCCTATCAACCAGTTCTGTTGCCGAATAGGTCACCATTTCACCCAAATCGATGTTGCTCAGCTGTCGGTTGTTAATAAGCAGTCCTCTCCATGCCACAACGTCGATACGCGGGGCACAATACAGCTCCTGGTGGTTGACGGTATCCACCTGGTAGGCCAGTACCGAATCAATACGATAATAGGTACGGTCTTTGAATTCGACTTTGGCCATTGTTTTTAGGTTGGCCTCTTTCGTGTCGTGTCCGCTGATGTAGAGCAGACCGCTGTTCTTCAGGAAGATGTTGGCATGCTCCACCTTTAATTTCCTGCCGTCTACCAGATGAATGGTGGCTGGTTGGAATGACTGATACGCTGTCAGGGATGTCGTGGTGGGTTGAGCAGTAGCCGCCAAGATGCCTGTTGTCAGCAAGAGTAATAAAACGATTCTTTTCATAATTATTCGTATCTTACATTTTTGCTTTAGTATCGTTTAGTGAATCTGGGGGCAAAGTTACAAAATTTCTTTGTATCTTTAAACTTTTATTCCGAAAAAACTTCAAATAAACAACACGAATCTCTAAACTTTTCGTAACTTTGCATCAAAATTTGCTATTTATGTTTCGTATATACGTCTTGCTTTTGTTGGTTTTGACCTCCTTACGCATCGCTGCCGGTAGTCTTGATGATGTCCGTCAAGCCTTATTGTTGTCGAGTCAGACACAGGTACAGGAGAAGGTTTATGTGCATACAGATAACGAATGCTATTTCGTAGGCGATACCCTGTGGTACAAGGCATACGTGGTGCGGGCAGACCAGTTGGTGCCCACAGATATGAGCCGTATATTATATGTGGAGTTGCTAACGCCCGACGGGCTGTTGGTAGAGCGACAGCATATCATTATCAGTTCCAATGGATATACTTGTGGACAGTTTGTGTTGCCTGACTCGCTTTATTCCGGTTATTACGAACTACGTGCTTATACGCGATGGATGCTTAACTTCAATACAGGGCATCAGCGATATAGTAAAGACGACACGTGGTACTTTTATAATAAGCAGATGGCTGCTGACTTTTTCCGTACATGGGATGACCTGTATTCGCGGGTGTTCCCTGTGTACAGCAAGTCTGAGAAGCCAGGCGACTATGATGAGCGCCGTATGTATCAGCGTCCCAAACAGGAGATTATACCACCGAAGAAGGATAAATTGTTAGTTTCATTTTATCCGGAGGGAGGACATCTGATTGCCGGTGTAGAGAATCGTGTGGCTTTCGAAGCTGTTGACCAATACGGTGAAGCTATCAACATCAAAGGTGTCATTCATGGCAACGGCGGTCTGTCGCAGACGATTCAGACGGAACATATGGGGCGTGGCATATTTACGATAACGCCATCGGACAAGCGGATGGAAGCGCAATTCACGTTCCGTGGTAAGAAATATGATGTTTCTCTGCCTCATGCAGAACAACAGGGCGTGGCTATACGACTGGAGGGTTCTCAGCTACACATCGTTTCCAAGAACCTGCCACACGACAAGGATTATGCCGTTAGCATTCTTTGCCGAGGTTCACTGAAGTATTTCGAACCGTGTGACTTGACTAATAGTCAATTGACAATACCGTTCGACTCACTGCTGACAGGTGTCAACGAACTGACACTATTCGATAGTGACGGACGTATTTGGGCCAGTCGCCTGTTCTTTGTCAACCATCATGA
>Ga0265298_10009934_pt1 | contig 11296 bp, 11 predicted proteins | sample AusTroGonzalo_MG_3_FD_193486 | JGI IMG/M metagenome (GOLD analysis project Ga0265298, IMG submission 193486) | Bovine rumen microbial communities from tropical cattle in Woodstock, Queensland, Australia - Gonzalo_01 | ecosystem: Host-associated > Mammals > Digestive system > Stomach > Rumen ...
GCTCAGCAGATCGCACGTATATCCGCACGAAATCTCTGTGCTTTTGTCCGCCTCCGGCGTCATATCCTTTGCTTCGATTAACTCAGTCAGTTCATGAACAGTCATCTCATAGCCCCCTAACTAATTTTTCAAACCGAAGGTCCAGGGCGATCGGAAAGCCCTGGTCCTGCCGCGCGCGGTGCGCGAGACGCTTGCGTCCGCGGTGCGCGTGCGATTCCTTACGGCCGCAGCCGCGAAATCTTCCATATGTGATTGCGAAAACTACGCACTATTCGCGCGAAGTTTTTGCCAGATCCACCATCTGCTGCGCCATGACCCTCAGCTGTTCCTTCATCATATGAATGCAGTCCATCTTGGTGGCAACGCCCTGTACCACGTCCTCCGCAAAGGTCCGGCAGGTGGGGCTGCCGCAGCTGCCGCAGTCAAATCCCGGCAGTTCCCTGTAGATTGTTTCGATCCGTTCCATCTTCCGCATGGCTTCCACCAGATCGTCGTCCAGTTTCATTGCGGAATTCGGCAGGATCCGCATATCGTCATACAGCTGATACTTGGTCATCATGCCATTGGGCACATTCAGATCCGCGTTCGGATCCCGGCTGGCCAGCCGGCGGATATTGGACCGCGCCACATAGTTGTTCTCAAAATTCAGCGGCCCGCCGACGCATCCGCCGGTGCAGGCAGCGCCTTCAAAGAACTCCAGTCCCCTCAGGCGGTTATCCTCAATCTCTTCCAGCACGTGTATGCAGTTCTCAATCCCGTCCACGGACATCGAGTTATCCGGACTTACGGCAAAGCACTCGCCGCCGCTCCGCGCCCATCCGACCCCCAGATCCGATGCGGTTTCCAGCGTCAGGTCCACCGGTGCATTTCTGATCTGGCTCGACAGCAGTCCGTAGATTTCAAGGACAGATATCGCGCCGTCCACCGCGCTTTTATTATGGCCGATCGGCCGACGGATTGCCGTTACTTTTGCAGGGCAGGGTGTGATAAAGAAACAGCCGATCTCTTCTTCCTTCACCCCGCGAGTACGGGCAAACTCACGCTTGGCAATCATCGCGGCCACTTCCATCGGCTGACGCACGTCCACAATATGATCCAGCAGATCCGGAAAGCGCACCTGGATCAGACGCACGATTGCCGGACAGGCCGAGGAGATCACAGGCCGCGGTAAATCCGGGTTCTTCAGCCGCTCCCGGATTGCCCGGGAAACCACGTCGGCGCCGCGTGCTACTTCAAACACCTCGTCAAAACCCATCTGCTTCAGGCCGTTAAGCACCTGGCTGATGCTCTTCAGATCGTGGAACTGACCGTACAGGCTCGGCGCCGGTAAAGCAATCTTATACTTGAACCCGCTGATCGAGGATAACGGATCTGTGACAGCCACCTTGGCATGGTAACTGCATACCCGGATGCATTCACCGCAGTCAATGCAGCGTTCGGAAATGATATGTGCCCGCCCGCCCCGGACCCGGATCGCTTCCGTCGGGCACCGCTTCAGGCAGTTTGTGCATCCCCTGCATTTCTCACCTTCCAGCCGCACCGAATGAAATCGTTTCTGTTCCATACTTATTCCTCTTTATGCTAATGCAAAACTCATCGTGATCGTCGTCCCAACCCCGACTTCGCTCTGAATATCAAACTCCGTGGCATTCCTTTTCATATTCGGCAGGCCCATACCGGCGCCGAACCCCAATGTCCTTGCCTCCGCGCTGGCGGTAGAGAAACCTTCTGTCATCGCTTTGTCAATATCCGGAATACCCGGCCCCACGTCCTTTGAGATCAGCGTAACCTTTTCCGGATCCACCAGCAGCGTAAGGGTTCCGCCCAGCGAATGAATTACCAGGTTCAGCTCCACCTCGTAACAGGCAACGGAAACATGGCGCAGCACGTCCGCGCTGATACCCAGCTGTTTCAGCGTTCGTTTGATCGTTGTGGAGGCTTCCCCGGCAGTCGTATAAGCTCCGGCTTCCACCGGAAAGCTCTTTTCCAGAAGAACGGCCACGCTTACACCCCCTCCGCCGCAGCGGCTTTCCGTTTCGTGCCCGGTAGCCCATGAACATATAGTTCTCCGCAGGCCGTGTAGGTCGTAAGCGGGCTTGAAATCACCGTTATCCCGATCTCGTCCGCCATCTCCAGCATCTCCTCGCTGGGAAGTTTTCCCCTGGAAAATACGATGCACGTAATATCCAGCATTTCAGATGTCCGAAGAACATGGGGATTGATCAGTCCCGTGATCAGAACCGCTTTCTCCTTAACAAACGCCAGAACGTCGCTCATCAGGTCCGACCCGCACGCGGTGTCCACCGGCGTATCCAGCCGTTCTTCTCCGGTCAGTACCTTCCCGTCCACAATCTCCATTACTTCACGTATCGTCATTCGTTTGGCTCCTTTCCGACGCACCAGCCTCTTGCCTTATTGACTGTACGTTCCACTGCGTCCTTGCTGTTCTTCCAGCTTTCATTTTCAAACCGATAGTCAAACTTCTTGATAAACCAGGAAATATCCTCCTGGATCCGGTCCATATTCTCCGTTTCCAGCTTAATAATCGTCTCTGTAAAGCGTCCCAGATCCTTCGCGCCGAGTTCCTCCGCCGCGGTCTCCAGCAGTTTCCCCAGATGCGGCAGGCACACGCCTTTCGAGTTTTCGAATTTCGTCCGGAAATCAGCGTCATGCTGGTACAGGTGGAAGAAGGTGTGGTAGTATCTGCCCATGTTATCTTCGATCGTCTCGCACATCAGGCAACTGCCAGCCATCTCACTGATAACACCGGCCTGTTTTGCAATCTCCGCCGAAGCGTTTCTCGCCTTTCCGCTCAGCTTGTCTCCCAGCCCGGCATCCCGAAGCTGGACCGCGTTCTTCTCCAGCGTTTCGGAGATTTTCGCCAGCTTTCCCCTGATCTCAATCATATGGCTTTCCAGCATCAGCGCATGCCCCAGCCGGTTGCTCATGGAAAACAGCATCCCATGGTGCTTCCTGCAAAACCCTTTGCTGTTTACCCTGATGCGAACATCCGGCTCCATGACCGAGGCGCCGAGATAGCGTTCCGCCTCTCCAAGCTCCGTTTTCCGTTCCAGCGCGCAAAGGAAGCATTCGCCGTCCAATTTCATCGCATCCCATACAGGGATCGTATCAATATGGTATTTCATGTATCATTCCTCAAATTTTTCCACCTGAACGTTTGCCTCAGCAAACAGTTCAAGGGTAAACTCATCCGGATAGCCTTCTTTGTAGACGACCCTCTTGATCCCGCTGTTGATAATCATTTTGCAGCACATGGAGCATGGCTGATGGGTGCAGTACAGTGTCGCCCCCTCAATGGATACGCCCAGTTTCGCCGCCTGCACAATGGCATTCTGCTCCGCATGCACGGCATAACAGGTTTCCATCCGGGTTCCGCTTGGGATTCCCAGTTTGTCCCGCAGGCATTCCCCCTTCTCCCGACAGGTTCTGATGCCCGCCGGCGCGCCATTGTAACCAGTCGTCATGATCCGCTTATCCTTCACAATCACGCAGCCGATGCTGCGCCCTGTCCGGAAACAACTGGACCATTCCGCAATCGTATACGCCATCTGCATAAACCGGCTGTCCCATTTATCCATTGTTATCTACCGCCTTTTTTGATTGTTCCGAGTCCGTTTGTCTTAACCTGTTCATTATAAAGGATCAAACAAGAATGGTCAACATCGTCGTTCAGTTCTGAGGCTGGTGCAGCGACTTTAACCTTCGTCTGCCCCATTGACCCCGATTGACCCCCATAAAGGTGCGTTTTTTTCGATTATTTCATGTGCATGAGGAAACAAGAAAACCCTCGAGACGTTGAATCTCAAGGGTTTGATGTGTGGCTCAAATAGGACTCGAACCTATGACACTCCGGGTATGAACCGAATGCTCTAGCCAACTGAGCTATTGAGCCAAGTGGTTGCGGGGGTGGGATTTGAACCCACGACCTCCGGGTTATGAGCCCGACGAGCTGCCAGCTGCTCCACCCCGCGTCATTCCGCTCTTGCGAGCGCAAACGATATATTACATGACTCAAATCAAAAAGTCAAGCATAAAATTCTTCCCTCAGCATCTGATCAGCAAAAAACTCATATCTGCTGGACGGCGGCAGTCTGAATCTCCTCATGAAACTCCAGCCTGATCTCTCCTTTATAGCTGTAATACAGCGTCAGCAGTTCGCTCTGCTCCGTCCAGCAGTAATAATCCTGCGTCCCCCTGATGACCGGTTTTCCGTATTTCTTTGTCAGTTTCTCCAGCAGTCTGGCAAAAACAGGTCCCTGCCTTCTGATCGTGTAAACTCCCGCTTCTTCATCGAAAGCATGGGCTACCGCCATCTCCGTCCCGTCCTGAATCGCGGCGATGCTGTAGCTGGTATTTTCGTCCAGGATGCTGAAAGGGCCGAATTGCTGATAGATCGTGTCGTTAAACTTGTAGGTATCACCCACGGGACTCATTCCAGCACTCGTGAGCATCCCGATCATTTCCTCCATGCCGGATGCGCCCGGAGTCCCCAGAGGAGCAGCGAAAGCCCGATAGGACACGCCCGGAGTACGCTGCTGGATGAGAAGCACGGCAGCCACACAGGCGATCAGAACAGTGATTGCTGCAAACAGGGCAATCGCTTTGCCTCTGGACTGAACATATACTGTTTCGGGATCCCAGCGTTCTCCGTCTTCCTTCCTGCCGGAAGCTTTGCCGACAATTCTGACCGGTTCGCCGCCTGCCAGCGGATTACCGCAGAACATACAGTACTTCCCTCTGGTATTCTCTCGCCCGCAAAACGGGCACCTGATCTCTTTCATCTGTACTCCTTCATTGCCGGCCCCTGTTTCGCGGACGCCGGTGTAAAAAACACGGGAGCGACTGCCGTTCGGCACTCGCTCCCGCAATATTAGCCAAAAGTCATTCCGCTGCAGCCGTGACAGTTACACCGGTGATGTGGGGATTAGCGCCGTTATACCAATACAGGAAACCTTCCGCATCAATCGTGTCGCCGATCTTCAGGCCTTCCACTGCCTTGTACACATCGGAATCATTGCCGCACAGATAGGACTCCACGGTGAACTGGAAAACTTCGCCGTTCACTTCCACATTGAAGTACAAATCAGCGCCAACTCCGTTGTCATCACGGGTACCGGAACCGTCCCAGGCATACAGGAAGGGGAATTCCTCATCCTTGCCGTCCACCTTGGAAGGAGCAACCTTCAGGCCTTTGAAGGAAACCTTCTTGTTCATATAGTCCGCCAGTTCGTCCTTGCCGAGCAGGGCGGTCACATCCTCCGCTTCCGCAATAAAGGGATCACCCTCGACAAACTCAAAGGCAGCATCCCCGATTTCAACCTCGCCGGACCATTCAACCTTGGTGCCGGTCACGCGGATCTTCGCGCCGGGAACGAGCTTCGCCGAATCTTCTTCAGTGCAGGCCATATTGTAGATAAAGTACGCGCCGTCCTCACTCTGCGCATAAACCGTAATCTTTCCGTCCCACCAGGACTGGGTAGCCTGAACATAAGTTTCCACGCAAACCTGGCTTTCCAGTTCGGCATTGACATACTCCTCATGCGTCAAAACCTTCTCTTCTTCCGCCAGAGCCAAAGACGCGCAGACCACCAGCGCGAGGGCCAGTACCAGAGCCAGAATCTTCTTCATTTTTCGTTCTCCTTTCGTCCTTTGCGAATCCGCACGGCGGATCCGTGGTTCCCTTTTCATCATACAACAAACGGTGCAAAAAGACAACGGATTCCCGTTTTTTTCATTGTTTTGTTTTTTTCTTTCTGGCTTCCAGAAACTTAACCACGCCGATCAGGATCCAGACTGCCGCAATCGTTCCCAGCAGGATCTTTGAGCCAAGCGGAATCGGCTGTGCCTGTCTGGTTCCGCCGATCTGATCCAGACGATAAAGGCTTTTCACATCGCTGTAGAGTTGTTCAATAAAAGCGTCGTTCATCTCCTGCTTCCGCCTGGCGCCTTTCACCGTGTTCTCGATCAGCTGCCCTGCCGCAGATCGCAGACTGGCGCTGCCGTTGAACACCGGCGTCACGAAAGTATCTCCCGTATGTTCCATCAGCAGCCGGCTTGCTTCGATCTTCACGCGGTAATAGGTCTTGTTGTCCTCACCCGCCCGGTTCAGGTAGTCCGCATATTCATCACTGTTCAGCGCTTTCTTCGTCACAGGCAGATATCCTTCGGTTTCCGCGTATCCCAGCTGAATATCGTTTGTAAGCAAATACTGGACAAACAGCCAGCTGGCCAATACCTCCTGATCGTTTTCCTTACTGAACACGCAGACGCTCGGCCCCTGGCTGATCATATTCGGCCGGTCCGGTCGGAATTGCGGAATCATCATCACCCTGGTATGGAACGGAACCACCTGTTCCTTATGGATATCCATCATCGGCGCTTCGCTGCCCATCCATGTCGCCCCGGCTGTGGAGTCGATCGCAAAAATACACTGGCCGGCATTCAGGAAATTTCCCGGATAGCTGCTGATCCCGAAGGTTGAGAACGCCCTGCTCTTGCCATGCCTGTAGATTTCCTCCAGAAGGCTCTTCGTCGTATCGTTAAAGATCAGAATCTCTCCGGCTTCCGTGGAATACGGCGCGTCCAGCTGTTTCAGCATGGAGATCATCATATTATCCGTACTCTTATAGATAAAGGGAATCATGACTTTCTGGCCGTTTACCCGGAAAATGCCTTCATCATCTTTCTCCATGGCTTTTTCGCTGACTTCCCAGACAAAATCCCAGGTCAGCACCTCAGGCAGTTCATAGCCCAGTTTTTTTACATAATCTTCATTGATATACAGTGCTTCGGTGGAGCGCATATATGGCATCGCATAGATATGCTTCCCGATCACACATTCCTTCAGAAATTCGGGAATGATCTCCTCTTCCTTCGGCGCGTCGAAACGCACTTCACTTCCGCCCAGTCCGAAGCGGGAATCCCGGATCAGTTCATCCAGGGCCGTCACGGTATCGGTGCCGGTCAGATAGGTCGCTATATGATCCGGATAGGTAATACAGACATTCGGCGTTGTGTTGGTGGAAATATTGGTAATCACATCGTTGTAAATCCGGCCGTAATCAGTGTAGAGCCGCATGTTGACCGTCACATTCGGATAAAGCTTCTGGAATCCGTCGATTGCCTGCTGATAGACAGCAACCTGATTCTTATTGGTATCATTTTTTGCCCAAAACACAATCTCCAGCGGCGTCTGGTCGTCAAAATGATCCGGCACGGTGAACACACTTCTGCGTTGCTTTCCATGACATCCGGATAAAGTCAGAAGCAGGCCCGCCAGCAGCAGGACTGCTGTGATCCGTTTTATCACCCTTTTGTTCCTCCCCTCGACACGCCCGCCATGATCTTCTTCCTGAAGATCAGGAACAGTACAATCAGCGGTACGCTGATTACCACCACAGCCGCCATCATCGCCGGCGTATTCTCCCGGCCGAATCCGTTTTCACGGATTTCCTGGATTCCGTTGGAAACGAGAAAATAATTGGAATCATAAGTGATCAGCCGGGGCCATACGTAACTGTTCCAGCATTCAATCACTTTCAGGATAATAATGGTCACCACCGTCGGCTGGCAGATCGGAATCATAACTTTGACCAGGTATTTCAGGTCTGAGGTCCCGTCCACCTTCGCCGCCTGATACAGTTCATCCGGAACCGCCTCGAAGTTTTCCTTCAGCAGATAGATATAAAACACGCTGGTTACCGACGGCAGAATAAGGCCAAGGTAGGTGTTCCGCAGGTTCCAGTTGACGATCGTCACATAGTTTGTAATAATCACAAGCTCTGTCGGAATCATCATCAGGCTGAGAAACAGGGCAAACACCAGATTTCTCCCTTTAAACTCCAAACGCGCAAAGGCAAAAGCCGCCGGTACAATCACGAGCATCATCAGTCCGGTGGTCGCTACGGTAAAGATCAGCGTATTCAGGAAATAACGTCCCAGCGGTACGGTCGTAAAAGCATCCGCATAGTTTTGCAGCGTCGGTTCCGTCGTAAAAAACCGGGGAATGTATTCGCTGTTGTATGAAGCAAAGCTCTTGAAGCTCGTCAGCACCATCCAGTAGAAGGGAAACAGGACGATCACCGCCCAGAGTATCAGAAAGAAATAGATCAGCGCCCTGGACAGGCCGGCATTCCTTTTCTCAATCATAACCCTTCATCCTCCACCCACAAAGCTCGTACGAATCTTCCCTGCGGCATTCATATAAATTCCGCCGCCGGCTATTCCGAATTGTTCACATGTATTGGACCTTGTTCCTGCTGAACGTCAGGTTGATATAGGTAATCGTAAACACAATCGCGAACAGGATCAGCGCTGCAGCCGCAGCATAGCTCGGATATCCGCCGCTGTCTCCGTACAGCATATCGTACACATAGCCGACAATTGTGTTCATCCCCGCGGCATTCAGATTGGTGCCGAAGAGAGCAACCTCGTCACTGTAAGCCTTAAAGGCGCCGATAAAACCGGTGATGATCAGGTAAAAAACCGTCGGGCTGATCATCGGCAGGGTGATCTTCCGGAAAATCCGTCCGCTGGTTGCTCCGTCCACCCTGGCGGCCTTGTAATAATCCTGGTTGACGCTGGCCAAAGCACTGGTCAGGATCAGGATCTTGAAAGGCATTACCACCCAGATCGTGTAAAAGCACATCACGAACATCTTTGCCCAGTAAGGGCCTTCAATGAAGTCCACGCTGCTCCCGCCGAATTTGTTGATCAGCAGGTTTACCATACCGTCCGTGTAGGCTGTTTTTTTGAACAGAATCATAAATACCAGGCCGACTGCCAGCGTATTCGTTACATACGGCAGAAAGTAAATCGTCTGGAAAGCATTCCGCAATCGTTTGATTGAGCTTAGTCCCAGAGAAATCAGCAGTGCAAGCCCTGTGGACAGCGGTACCGTAATCGCCACGATGATAAAGGTATTTTTGAGCGCCTGCGTAAAATACGGGTCGCTCAGCACATAGTGAAAATTGCCAAAACCCACTCCCGTAAAGCTCTGACTCGCGAAATTGTAGTTTTCTTCTACCGAATAGACGCAGACATCGATCAGCGGATATACCATGAACACGCCGAGAAAAAGGATGGCCGGCAGCAAATACAGCCAGGCTTTCAGGTTATTCTTTTTCATATGCGTTCCTCGCTCTCCCGATCAAACAGATAAACCTTGTGCGGCTTCAGGCGGAAACGGATTGTTTTCTGCCCCGGCTCGAAGCGGTTCTCAGAAGAAATGATTGAACGGATAGACTGTCCCGTCATCTGCGGATGGGTAGAAACCACGCTCACATCCCTGCCCATCACTTCGACACGATCCATATTGCAGGTAAAGGGTCCGTTTTCATCCGGAATAAAGCCTTCCGGCCGGATACCGACCCATACTTCACGGTCTTCCTTCCCCGGTACATCCAGTACCGCCTCATTTCCGATATACAGTTTTTCGCCCCGGACAGAACCTGAAAAAACATTGATCTGCGGAGTGCCGAGAAACTGGGCAACAAACAGATTGGCCGGTTCATCATAAACTTCCTGCGGCTTGCCGATCTGATGCACCACCCCGTCCTTCATTACGATAATCAGATCGCTGATACTCATTGCCTCTTCCTGGTCATGAGTGACAAAAATGGTCGTCACGCCCGTCTCCCGCTGGATCCGGCGCAGTTCCTCCCTCGTCTGCAGCCTCAGACGGGCGTCCAGATTGCTCAGCGGTTCATCAAGCAGCAGAACTCTCGGAATTTTTACAAGTGCCCGCGCTATGGCCACACGCTGCTGCTGACCGCCGGAAAGCTCCTTGGGCTTACGATTCATCAGGCTGTCAATCTGCACCAGCTTCGCTGTTTCCACCGCCTTCTGATGCATGGCTTCCCTGGTCATTTTTTTATCGCCCTTCAAATTCTGCAGCGGAAAGATGATATTCTCCTCCACCGTCAGATGAGGATACAGCGCATAGTTCTGGAATACCAGTCCGACGCCCCGTTCCTCCGGCGGCAATTCCGTCACATCTTCCTCCCCGAAGAGAATTTTACCCTCCGTCGGGGTCTCCAGTCCGCTGATCAGATTCAGTGTCGTGCTTTTTCCGCAGCCGCTGGGACCCAGCAGGCCGATCAGCTGCCCGTCCGGAATTTCAAAATCAAAATTGTTCACAGCAATAACTTCCTGCCCTTTCGTGTGCCGGGACTGGAATTTCTTCGTAAGATTTTTCAGAACAACTTTCATGGCATCCGCTTCCTTTCGCTGCAGTGCCCCGCTCTTGTGCAGGGCGGATCGGATGATGTATACTCATTGGGTTCATTTTAGCATAAACATGCTTGAAAAACAACGGAAAGGAGCTTCATTATGCAAGAGAAACAGGCAAAAAACGGAAACGGTATGACACTGGCCGCCTGTCTGTGGCTGGGGCTTTTCCCGCTCCTGCAGGGCTTCACCTATGCCCGGATTACCTTGGATAAATGGCGATTTATGGCCCTGCTGTGCTGCGTTACGCTTGTTTGTCTCTGCTTTGATATCGCTCGCCGGTTTATTTCCGCCCGCCGGCGCAGAGAGAAAGCATTCCCGCCCGTTTCCCGGGTGCCGTGCCTCCCCCTGCTCCTCGGCGGACTGCTTCTTTTGTGGATTATCCTCAGTTGCCTGCTCAGTCCGTATGGAGCGGAAACCTGGTGGAACGGAGCTTCCGTGCGTCGCGAAGGACTGGTAACCCAGCTCTGCTATCTGTTGCTCTTCTTCTGCTTCATCTTTTCCCGTGTGAACCTGAAGCCGGTTCTGTTTTCTGCCTCCGCCGGTGTTGCGCTGTTTTTTGTGGTTGTTATCCTGCAGCGTCTCGGCGGAAATCCTCTTGGCCTGTATCCTGCCGGCAGGAGCTATACCACTAATCCCGAGTTTCAGGGAACCATCGGGAATATCGATATGGATACCGGTTATCTTTGCCTGATATCCGGTTTTCTCCTTCACGGAGCCCTTCGGCAGTTTCATACTTTCAGGCAGGATCACTCCCGTTCCTCTTTGCTGGCCATGATCTGCAGCTTGGTTGCGCTCGGTCTTTCCGTCTTTCTGATCCTGACGATGCAAGTCCAGTTTGGCCTGATCACATTGGCCGTTCTCCTGGCCGTAACGATTCTTCGCCTGCTGCCAAAGAAAGCTCGGCTGATCGTGTTTCTTTTGCTGATCCTCCTTGTATTGCTGGCCGCCTGGTTCTGGCCCGGCACCCAAGGCGGTCTCTGGGAACTGCACGAAATCCTTCACGGCCGTACCCGGCTGTCCTTCGGAAGCAACCGGATCGCTGTCT
>Ga0265298_10009935_pt1 | contig 11295 bp, 9 predicted proteins | sample AusTroGonzalo_MG_3_FD_193486 | JGI IMG/M metagenome (GOLD analysis project Ga0265298, IMG submission 193486) | Bovine rumen microbial communities from tropical cattle in Woodstock, Queensland, Australia - Gonzalo_01 | ecosystem: Host-associated > Mammals > Digestive system > Stomach > Rumen ...
GGATAAAGGACAGCTATCCCAAAGTTCTTCTGACTCTGGATGAGGATCCTGTCTCAGACTATGACGGCATAAAGCGCATGTGCGTTCTTGACTGGCTCCTGGGATGATGCCTCCTGTCCGGTGGTCTCATCTACGTGGAAAGATTCTTTTTTGACTTTTATGCAAAGACCAATGGAAGAAAAAAACGGTCTTCGTTGCTGCGTTCGAGCCGTACAAATAGTACTGTCTCTCACTTGCGCCTTGTCATATGCGCAACCTCATCACTCGCTTTCGGTATGCAAGCATGTTAAAACCGTGGCACTGTTGGAAAAGTGTTAAAACAATACTGGCAGTAGAAAAAATTTTATCCGATTGGTATTGATGGTGTCTTCAACTTCTTCCGCTTGTCCATTATAGTGACACTCGGAAGGAGGTCTTCTATGGAACTGACACTTGCAAAGAATATCCGCAGCTATCGCAAACAGAGGAAGATGACTCAGGAACAACTTTCCGAAGTACTGGGCGTCACCGTAGGTGCGGTGCACAAATGGGAATCGGGCTTGTCCGTGCCTGAGCTGCAGATGATAGTCGGGATGGCGGATTTTTTCGATGTTTCCGTGGATGTCCTTCTGGGACACAGGATGAAGGACAACAGCGTCCAGTCGATATGCGAGCGGCTATATGAGTATAGTAGGACCTTGGATCCGGTGGCTCTTTCGGAAGCGGAGAAGGCCCTTGGAAAGTATCCGCACTCCTTCAAAATAGTGCTCGACTGTGCAAAGGTCTATCTGGTGTTCGGAACGGGAAACCATGACAGGAAGCAGCTGGAGCGAGCTCTTGAACTGCTGAATCAGAGCAGGGTGCTTCTTCCGCAGAACAACGATCCGAGAATCGGAGATTCCACAATCTGCGGAGCCATGGCCACGGTGCTCTTCCTTTTGGGCAAAACGGACGAATGTCTGGAACTGCTGAAGAAAAACAATGCCGGCGGCCTGTTCAACGACCAGATCGGGATGACCCTTGCGGCATTCGGGAACCGCAGCGATGAAGCTTCCGGTTATCTGGCTGATGCATTGACCGGCGGGATTTCCACCTTGCTGACTTCCATCATCGGATATGTATTCGTCTTCCGTTCGAGGGAAGACTGGAAATCAGCTCTGGACATTCTGGAATGGGGTATGAGGATCCTTGAGGGGTTGATGACTGAAAGAAAGGCAGGAGCGCTGATTAAGACGCATGCCCAGATGTTCACACTTCTTTCCTATGTTCAGGAGAAAGCCGGCAAGGTCGAAGAATCGGAGCATTCGCTCAGGGAAGCATTCCGGCTGGCTTCGGGTTTTGATTCCACTCCGGATTACAGCCTGTCCGAGATGCGCTTTGCGGACAATGCGAAAAGCATGCTGGTATTCGATATCTTCGGAGCATCCGCAAAAGACGGAATCGACAGGATCATAGCATTGCTTGGCGATGAAGGTTTTGCCGGACGCTGGAAAGGGATGACTGAAAATGGAAGATAAAGATAGAAACGTATTTGCCAGCCGCAACTTCAGGCTTGTGTTCTTCGGGGCTCTGGTCTCGGAATTGGGAGCGTTGCTCTACAGCTTCGCTGTGAGCTTCTACATTCTTGAAATAAGCAACAACAATGCATTCCTCCAGGGGCTGTATCTTGCCCTGTGTGGCGTTGCCATGCTTCTTCTGACTCCGGTGGGCGGCGTGCTGGGAGACCGCTTCAACAAGGCCAGGATCATGTATGTCTGCGACTATCTCAAAGGCGGCATGATAATCCTTGCAACGGTCCTTATGCTTCTCTTCCGGGAGCCGGATGCACATATCGTCATCCTTTTCGTGCTGGGAATCATAGGCAACGCGGTCAGCGGAGTATTCAACCCCGCAGCCGGTGCGCTCCTGCCCAGGATTGTGGAGGAGAACAAGCTCCAGCAGGCCAATTCATACTTTACGATCAAGAGCTCTCTGGAAAGCATCCTGGGAGTAATCCTTGCAGGCGTTCTCTATGCCACGCTACCAATCTACACATTGTTCTTCTTCGTGGGAGCCTGCTTCGTGGCCTCCGGAATCTCGGAGATGTTCATCCGCTATGACCATAGGCCGTCAGAGGAGCAGCTGACCCTGAAAGTCGCGCTCGGAGACATGAAGGACGGACTTGTCTATCTGAAATCACAGAAGGCTATTATGGCGCTGCTGGGAGCAATCCTTTTCATCAACTTCTTCTTTTCCCCGGTCACCGGCAATTTCCTGCCGTTCTTCGTAAAGACCGATCTTGCCAATGCCCCGTACTATCTTTTCCACGATGTCCTGACGCCCGAGCTCTGGTCCTCTGTCGTAAGCGTATGTTTCGGCATCAGCTCCCTGGTTGGTGCAGCCATCCTCAGCGCGGCAAAGCAACCCGAGAAATGCGGTCACACCGTTGCCGTCAGAATCTGTTTCTTTGCAGTCATGATGATTGCATGGACCGTCTGCTACTGGCTTCTGGTTGACTGTGGGCTTTCTGTGAACGGATTTCTCGTTGCGCTTTGTCTGGGAACTCTGGTTATGGGATTTCTCATCAGCCTGATCAACATCCCCATAAGCACGGCCATCATGCGGGTAGTGGACAAGACAAAACTGAGTAAGGTGAACAGCATAATCAATATCAGCTCGCAGGGCATGATCCCGCTGGCATCGGTACTTGCAGGCGTTATTCTACAGTCTCTGGGTTCGACCATGCTGCTGGTTTTCTGCTCTGTCGGTTTCTCCGTCACCGCAATCCTGATGCTGGTCAACAAGTCAATCAGGGAGTTGTAATCTGAGTCGATGAGCTACACAATCAGACCTGAAAGAAAGGAAGACTACCGCGAAGTCGAGAACCACGTTGAGACGGCGGTTCTGATGTCTCGTAGTTTTACATGACTCCTGCTATAAAGGCGTAGTATCATTCCGTTATTTCGCATTGTATTATTCCGATAGCCATGATATTATTCCGACAGACGGAGGATTATACCTATGACTACCAAGGAAGCATCTGAAAGATGGGGAATCTCAGAGAGAAGAGTGAGAGTTCTTTGCTCGGAGGGGAAGATAGCCGGTGCAGTTCAGGAAGGTCGTGGCTGGAAGATTCCTGTTGATTCTCAAAAACCTTCAGATGGGAGATTTAAGTCCAGAGAGAGCATTTTTGAACAGATTGACCGCAAAAAAGAGGAACTTGATGGAAAAAGACCTTTAACAGAAGGTGAGTTGGAAAGACTGAGGGAAGAGTTCGCCGTCGAGTACACCTACAATTCGAATGCAATCGAAGGCAATACGCTCACTCTTAGGGAAACCGATATGGTTCTTCGTGGACTGACTGTAGACCAGAAGCCGTTGAAGGACCATTTGGAAGCTGTAGGGCACAAAGAGGCGTTTGACTTTGTGTGTGAACTTGTAAAAAGGAATGAACCGCTTACCGAATGGGTAATCAGGCAGATTCATTATCTTGTATTGGCAGACAAGAAGGATGACCGCGGAGTCTACAGAAGAGTTCCTGTACGGATAATGGGAGCCGCACATGAACCGGCACAACCATATCTTATAGCGCCAAAGATGGAACAGCTTCTTATCTCTTATGCAGAGAGCAATGAGCATATTATCACGAAGCTTGCACGATTCCATATTGAGTTCGAGGGAATCCATCCGTTTATTGATGGTAATGGTAGAACGGGGAGGTTGCTGGTAAATATGGAATTGATGAAGGCCGGTTACCCTCCCATTGACATCAAGTTCACGGACAGAGTTGCATATTATGATGCATTTGACGAATACCACGTGAAACATAATCTTTCTGCTATGGAGAAGTTGTTTGCGAAATATATCAATGAGAGGCTTGATTCCTATCTGCGAATACTGGATGAATGATGAAAGAAAACATCAGGGTTGAGGATTTTATTCTCGTCTGCGAATACGGCTGCAACGGTTCCGATCCGGAAATCGTTTTGTACAAACGAAAATCGAATTCACTTGGAGGGAAAGGTGAGCTTGCGCACTGATGTCTTGAAGAAAACCTATAACCTCATGCCCCATGAAGAAGGCGGAAGCTTCTCGGAGGTGTATGAATCAACAGAGGAGAAGAACGGGAGGGCTTTGGCCGGAAGCATCTATTTTCTTCTTGACCGCGGAGAGGTCTCACAATTCCATGAGATTGACTGTGATGAGATCTGGTTCTTCCATGAGGGATGCGGCATGAAGATCATCATTCTGTCTCCGGACGGAGAAGTGAGTCATGTTTATCTTGGAAACGATGTCGGGAAAGGGCAGCGTGCTATGGCAATTGTGCCTAAAGGCTCAATTTTCAGTGCTGTCAACCTTGATGATTCGGGCTATTCCTTCGTCTCCTGCGTGACAGCTCCAAAGTTCTCTTATGACGGCTTCAGGCTTGTCCCTGAAGAAGAAATCAGGCAGAGAACGGGAATGCAATGTAGGGAATAACAGACAATGGATCAGAAAGAATTATACAGGCACATACAGGATACAAAGAGTTTTACATTCCTTCATCAAGGCCTGCAATTATTACGGTTCCTGCGTTCAACTTCATTGCCGTAAGAGGCAAGGGAAACCCCAATGACCCGGACGGAGAATACTCAAAGGCTCTGAACTTGCTCTACGGCACTGCTTACACAATAAAGATGAGCAAAAAAACTGACTACAGGATTGACGGATATTTTGATTACGTAGTTCCTCCGCTTGAAGGATTCTGGTGGCAGGACGGGACGGAGGGAGTTGACTATTCCCACAAGGAAAACTTCAGGTGGATTTCGGTCATCAGACTTGATTTCCATCCTGTTCCTCCTAAGATGATGTCATTATAACTGTCTTCGGTCTGCGCTGGAAAGCAACGCGTTGTTGCGCTGCTCAATTGAAGATTTTCCTGGGGAAGGGCATCGCACCTACGAGTTGGAAAAGCGATTCCCGGAATGAAAAGGTTTGAATAAGGTAACTACTACTACTACTGAAAACGTCGTGCTTCTGTCCAAAGGATGATATTTCTTGACAATCCCTTTTCCGTATGCAAGTAATGGGAGAGACAACGAGGGACCGATTGACAGAAAGACATAAAACCAAACGCCCGTCGAAATACCTGCTGCTCATGATGGTGTTCCTGCTGATTGTGAACATCACGCTGGGTTATCTGCTTGTGAGGCAGGCGAAGGGCTCCATCACTACGCTGATACAAACAAGGATGCTGGACATCTCCAACACAGCCGCCGCAATGATCGACGGCGATGTGCTGCGCGTGGTGACGCCTGAGGATGAGGGTACCGAGGCCTATGAGACGATCATGCGGACCCTGACCTATTTCCAGGACAACATCGAACTGAAATACATCTACTGCATCAGGGTGATGGATGACGGAACCTTCACCTTCGGTCTGGATCCCACGGTCGAGGATCCCGGTGAGTTCGGTTCACCCATCGTGTATACGGACGCACTTTACAGGGCCAGTCAGGGAGTGGCCGCAGCGGATGACGATTATTATGAGGATGCCTGGGGCACATTCTACAGCTCCTACAGCCCGGTCTTCGATTCGGAAGGAGAGGTTGCCGGAGTGATTGCCGTGGACTTCGACGCGAATTGGTTCAATGAACAGCTGGCTGTGCTCTCCAGGACGACCATCATCGTGGCCGTGCTGTCGCTGATCGTGGGCGGCGCCATCGTCACCACCATCGTCACGCGCAGCCAGAGGCGCATCAAGACCCTCCACGGACAGCTCAACGAGCTGGAGAACGTCCTCATGAAGGAGATGGGCAGTTCTCCGGTCGAGGAAGAAGAGATCCAGGCCGATGACGACAACGCCTCCATCGACGCGCTCGGCAAGCACATACAGTTCATGCAGGACGAGCTGAAGACCCAGATCGCACAGGTTCACGGTCATGCCTATCAGGACGGTCTGACCGGGGTGAAGAGCCTGCATGCATACCTTGCGATGGAGAAGGAGCTGGAAGAACAGCTGGCGGCCGGCACGCTCACGGAGTTCGCCATCGTGGTCTGCGACGTGAACGGACTGAAGAAGGTCAACGACACACTCGGTCACAAGGCAGGTGACGAGCTCATCCGCAAAGCCTGTCGGATGGTGTGCGAAATCTTCGACCACAGCCCTGTGTACAGGGTGGGCGGCGACGAGTTCACGGTGTTCCTCACAGGACGTGACTACGAATACCGCAGGTGGCTGATGGAGGAACTGCATGACCGATCCTTCGAACACATCTCCACGAAGGATGTCATCGTATCCGGCGGTATGGCCGAGTTCATCCCTGGCAAGGACACGCAGATCGGCGACGTCTTCAAGCGTGCGGATGAGGCCATGTATGCGGAGAAGGCGATACTGAAGAACCTGGGTGCGGTGACCCGTGAGGACGAGATCGACCGCGCCAGGCAGGAACAGGTGTTCCAGGATATCTTCGATGCGAAGATCCGCAAGCACATACTCATCGCCGACGATATCCAGGTCAACCGTGAGATCCTGGGCGATCTGCTGAAGGAGGATTACGACATCCTCTATGCCTCCAACGGTGTCGAGACACTGGACATGCTCCATGAGCACAAGGACGAGATCGCGCTGGTCATACTCGATCTGTTCATGCCCGAACTGAACGGCAGGGAAGTGCTCTCCAGGATGCAGATCGACCCGGTGCTGGTATCCATCCCCGTGATAGTCCTCACCATCGACCAGGAAGCGGAACTGGACTGCCTGCGCATGGGCGCAATGGACTTCATCCCCAAGCCGTATCCCGACATCGAGATCGTCAAGGCCCGCATCGCCAAGTGCATCGAGCTTTCGGAGAACCGCGACCTCATCCGCCACACCAGGCGCGACAAGCTGACGGGACTTCTGAACGTCGACTATTTCATGAACTACGTGGAACGTTTCGACCAGCAGAGACCGGACGAGGTGCTGGATGCTCTGGTCTGCGACATCAACGAATTCCACGCCGTCAACGAGAAATACGGGCGTCAGTTCGGAGACCTGGTGCTTCGGAGCATCGGAATCAGCATGAACAAGCTGGCACGCAAGACCGGCGGCATCAGCTGCAGGAAGGGCGGAGACACGTTCCTGCTGTACTGTCCCCACCAGAGGGACTACGAACAGCTTCTGACGAAGTTCATGTCCGAGGTGTTCGTGGAGAAGGAAACCACGGAGAAGGTGAGGCTTCGCTTCGGTGTGTACACCGATGCCGGAAAGGAAGAAAACCTTGAAAAGCGCTTCGCGCTGGCCGGAGAGGCAGCGAACAGCGTGAAGGACGATCCGCAGAAACTCTGCGGCTACTACATTTCCCTCGTTCAGTGAAAAATAATGTCTTCGTTGAAATTTCCGGATTCCGCGTATAGAATATGACGGGGTCGGAGGGGGAAACTCCGACGGAAACGGAAATGAGGTGAAGAAGATGGTACTCAACTATTTTCTGGAAAACTGGGTATTGATCCTTATCCTGATGGCGTTCACGGCAGTACTCAAGACAACGGTCTTCCTCAACGGAAAGACCATCCAGCGCATGCATGTGCTGATCGGTCTTGTCCTGCTACTTTCCATAGTCGTCTACATCGAGTTCGTTCTGTCCGACCATGTCAGGTACAGGAATCTGAGGCTTGTCCTGATGGCGGTCAGGTACAGCGCCACCCCGTTCATCATCGCACAGGTCATCTTCACGCTGGTCAAGAGATTCCGCCCGTATGTCTTCCTTCCTGCTGTCGGCCTTCTGCTGGTCAACTTCTTATCGATTTTCAACGGCATCGTGTTCAGCATCGACAGCGACAACACATTCCATCGCGGACCGCTCGGCTTCCTGCCGTTCATCGTGGCGGGGTTGTACAGTGCTTTCCTGATATACACCCTGTTCATACGCAGCAACAAGACGTATGAGGAGATCGTCCCCATCGTCTTCCTCTGCTTCGCTCTCCTTTCGGGACTGATCCTGCCGTTCGTGTTCGGCAAAGCCTATTCCCATCTCTTCTGTACGATCATCGCCATCGCGCTGTTCGTATACTACGTTTTCCTCATCCTGCAGATGACCACGATAGATTCGCTTACGGGACTTCTCAACCGCAAGGCATTCTATGCCGGGACGAACAACAAGCCGGAAGAGATAACAGCCGTGCTATCGATAGACATGAACGGTCTCAAGACAATCAACGACACTGGTGGCCATGCAGCCGGCGATGAAGCCCTGATCACCCTTGCGTTGTGCTTCAGCCGTGCCCTGAAACGCGGACAGGCGGCATACAGGATCGGCGGCGACGAATTCGTGATCGTATGCCGGAAGACTTCCCGGAGCGAGGTCATACGGCTTGCGGAGCGCATAAGGTTCTCCGTCGGTGAAACGGAGTACAGCTGTTCCATCGGTTACGGCCTGCGTTCCAACGAGACTGAATCGATAGACGACATCCTCAAGGAGTCCGACAGGATGATGTATGCGGACAAGGCCCGGCACTATGCGAATCTCGAGAAGGACGGCCGCTCCCCGTCGAAACAGTAATAACGCCTGAACTCGGAACAAATTATCCTCACTTAACTAAAAATTACTAAATGGGGGGGGGTGAAATCTGCCGGAATATTTGCTAAACTAGAAGTTACGTCGATTAACGATAATTATGGAGATGTAGTCATGTTACAGAATGGTGCTGGGCATACCATTGTGGAACGGAGAGGTGTGAAGGGAAAGTCCGGGAAAACGTTTCCCCATTTGAGTCGGTTCACAGCCATATTGATTTATCTGGTCGTGGCAGCGGTTTTCATGCTGCCGGTGTCTGCATCCGCCTGGACCACACAGAAGACCGTACGTGTCGGTTGGTATGAATCCCCGTTCAATTCGACGGACCGGTTCGGACGCCGGTCGGGTTATGCCTACGACTACCAGCAGAAGATAGCCGCATACACAGGCTGGGACTACGAGTATGTGGAGGGCAGCTGGCCCGATCTGCTGCAGATGCTCATCGATGGCGAGATCGACCTCATGAGCGATGTCTCCTATACCGACGAAAGGGCGGCGGTCATGCTGTTCCCCTCATTGCCGATGGGTTCTGAGGAATACTACATCTACATCTCCCCCGACAGCGATGAAATAGACAAGGACGATTTCTCCACTTTCAACGGAAAGAAAGCGGGTACCAACAAGGGAAGCGTGCAGGTCGGGTTCTTCCGTGAATGGGCGGAGGCGAACGGTGTGCAGGCGGAACTTGTCGAGATGACGGAGGATTTCGAAGAAGCCATCGCCATGTTGAACCGTGGCGAAATCGATATGTACGTCGTGTTGGACGGCTATATCGATCCCAGCATTGCCGTACCGGTCTGCAAGGTCGGAGCTTCCGACTTCTTCTTTGCAGTGAACAGTTCCCGTCCGGACCTTCTGGTTGAGCTCAACTCCGCCATGAACAGGATCCAGCAGGGAAACCGCAACTACAACCAGCAGCTTTACGACAAGTATCTGAAAGCCCACGGGTTCAACTACTACCTCAGCACGGAGGAGAAGAACTGGCTTTCGGAGCATGGTCCGATACGGGTCGGATACCAGGACAACCATCTGGCGTTCTGCGCTGCGGACGGGAAGACAGGGGAACTGACAGGTGCCCTGAAGGATTATCTGGAAGACGCATCGACCTGTTTCGAGAATGCGGAACTTGATTTCGAGCCTGTGGCCTATCCCACGGCAGCAGCTGCGATAGAGGCTCTGGAGAACGGTGAAGTGGACTGCATGTTCCCATCCAATCTGAACACTTCCGACGGTGAGGAACTGGACCTTGTCATGACTCCGACCATCATGACCGCGGAATTGTACGCGATAGTCCGTAAAGCGGACCAGCAGACCTTCATGCAGAAGGACCGGATATCCGCCGCTGCAGTGGAGGGGAACCCGAATTACAAAACCGTCATGATGGATGTCTTCCCCGACTGGGACTGGATGGAATTCACCGATATCCAGGCCTGCCTCAAGGCAGTGGCGGACAAGAAGGCGGACTGTGTCCTGATAAGCAATTACCAGTACAACAACCTGGGCAGGCAATGCGACAGGCTGGGTCTGGTCGCGCTGGCTACCGGAGAGACCGTGGGTTACTCCATCGCCGTACACAGGAGCAATACCGAACTGTATTCCATCCTCGCAAGGACCACGGATATCGTTAACACCGCGAGCACAAACGCATCGCTTTCGTATTACTCCGCCGAGGAAGCGAAGACCACCCTGATCGATTTCATACGGGACAATCCGGTTGTCGACATCGCGGTCGTCGTCGTGATCATCGCATTGCTGGTCGTCATCGTCACACAGCACCGGATTATCCGGGCGAAAAGGGAGATCGAGGCGAGCCACCATCAGGTCGCGGACCTCAACCGGCGTGTTTTCGTCGATCCTCTGACCTCCCTGAGGAACAAGGGCGCGTTCGATGAATACAGTCAGGGAATACAGAACAGGATCCAGGCCGGAGAGGATCCGGAGTTCGCAATCATCGTACTGGATTGTGATGACCTGAAACAGGTCAACGACAGGTTCGGACATGACAAGGGTGATCTGTACATCAGGAATACCAGCCGGCTCATCTGCAGTGTTTTCAAACACAGTCCGATATTCAGGCTCGGAGGCGATGAATTCGCAGTTGTCCTGCAGAATGAGGATTACCGGGACAGGAAAGAGCTGACGGACCTTTTCTCAAAGGGTGCGGAAGAGACCTGCACTTCGGCGGAGAACAGATGGGAACAGGTGCGTGTTTCGTTGGGAATCGCGGACTATGACCGCTTGACGGACACTTCCATAAGCGATGTCATACGCCGGGCGGACAGAGCCATGTACGAGAACAAGCGGGACAGGAAAGAAAATGCATTCGATACGAACTAGATTCACCCTTACGGTTGTAAGTGCCATTGTGATTACCCTGACCATCGCCGCGGTCATCGGCGTCATCTCCATCAGGAAACTGGGAAGCGACGACGCCGACCAGGTGATCCATCTGACCGCCACGACGGGTGCTCTGAATCTGGAGCAGTATTTCGATAGCGTCGAACACTCGGTCAGGACGGTATCGACGCTGGTATCCGACAGCTTCGAGGGCATGCCGTTCGAGCATCTGAACATCCAGGTCGAACGCGTCCGCAATGTGTTCGGGAAAATCGCCTACAACACGAACGGAGTCCTGACCTATTATTTCAGGATCGACCCGGAGGTTTCCTCGGATGTCAAAGGTTTCTGGTACGTGTATCAGGACGGAGAAGGGTTCACGGAACACGAGGTGACCGACATCTCGCAGTACGATACATCCGACACCTCCTCACTTGTCTGGTTCACTGTTCCGAAAGCAACG
>Ga0265298_10009936_pt1 | contig 11295 bp, 10 predicted proteins | sample AusTroGonzalo_MG_3_FD_193486 | JGI IMG/M metagenome (GOLD analysis project Ga0265298, IMG submission 193486) | Bovine rumen microbial communities from tropical cattle in Woodstock, Queensland, Australia - Gonzalo_01 | ecosystem: Host-associated > Mammals > Digestive system > Stomach > Rumen ...
GCTGTGCAACGTATCTAATGAACAGCGGGCACAGTATTAAGGAGGTTGCAGACCTGTTGGGACATAACAGACTGGACACAACCCGGATCTATGCCAAGGTGGATATTGCACAATTGAAAGAGGTTGCAAATATGGACTGGAGTTTATGCCTATGAAAACGAGAGATATTGTAGTATCCTATCTGGAATACAGGAGAGCCCTTGGTGAAGTCTTAAAATCAAACGAATCATGTTTAAATCGTTTTATCAGATATGTTGGGCAGGAAGCAGACATTACAACAGTCACTACAGATATCTGTGAACGCTTTATAAGCAAGGATGGTATCGGTAGTGCGGCATTAAGATTTGGTAGATGGACAATAATAAACGGATTGTTTAATTGGGCATTGGCCAGAGGGTATGTGACGGCAAATCCCGTACCTGCCGATCATCCCAGAAGGCCTAAAAGCCTTACGCCATACATTTACAAACAGGAGGAACTTAAAGCTCTGTTTGACAACGCACTGAAATACTCTGAGCCTAACAATAGATGCCATCCTGAAACAATAAGGACTGTACTACAGGTGACCTATATGCTTGGACTCAGAATCAGTGAGACGCTGAATCTCAAGGTGTCAGATGTTGATCTGACTGAAATGATTGCCTACATTAGAGAAACCAAGTTCTTCAAGTCAAGAATCACCCCTTTTAACATACAAGTCAAAGAAATACTACAGGGCTACTTGGGATGGAAAAGGACGGTGATGCACAACTGTCCGGATGATGGTTATCTTTTTGTGGACAAGTACGGTAATAAGTTGGATCATAGCATTATATCTAGCCGCTTCAAAAAAGCCAGAGACCTGGCCGGTATAAAAAGAACCGACGGTTCTTTATTCCAGCCAAGGATACATGACCTGCGTCACACTTTTGCTGTAAACAGGCTTATCGCCTGGTATGACTCCGGCATGGATGTGCAAAGACTGTTACCAATCCTGTCAACATATCTTGGACACACACAACTGGCACACACATCTGTCTATCTTACTATGACTGACAGACTGCTTAATCATGCAAACGAACGGTTTGAATCATTTTTTTATGAGGATTTAGAAAATGGACTACAAGAAAGATAAAACAACCTATATTGCTTACTGGCTGAAGCGATATCTGTCTGAGTATATGACAGCAGTCAAGGATATGTCAGCAAACACGCAAAAAAGCTACCGGGACACCTTCAGGCTGTTGCTTCAGTTTGTAGGAATGCAGCTAAGGCGTCCCGTTGACAAGATAGAGATGCTGGATATATCAGAATCTATGGTGCTGTCTTTCCTTGACGAGATTGAACAAAAGCGTGGCTGTACGGCCAGAACCAGAAACCAAAGGCTGGCCGCAATTGCCGGTTTTGCCAAATACGTGTCAATGCATAGCCCGGAATATGTGGAATGGTGCAGATGCATCAGAAACATACCGTTGAAAAAGTCTGCCATACCCCAAATAACCTATCTGGAAAAAGATGAGATGAATGCCATTCTGGATGCGCCGAACAGGTCCACGCCTGTTGGACAAAGAGACTATGCCTTACTTCTTTTCATGTATAATACCGGTACCCGCGCCGATGAGGTGGCGTCACTTAAAATCAGGGATTTATCTGAGCAGGCAGGCAAAACCGGACTGTCAATCGTAACTATTACCGGAAAAGGAAGGAAAACCAGAAGATGTCCGCTTTGGAAGAACACAGGTGACGTTATCCGCCGGCTTATTGGCAACAGAGGTGGTGATGAGCCCGTTTTCTTAAACAAACAGAAAGAACGCCTGACAAGGCATGGAGTCTATGATATCGTCACACATTATGCAAAACTGGCAGAAGAAAAATATCCTTCCATAGCCGAGAAACGAGTCTCTCCACATGCAATCCGTCATACTACAGCAACTCACCTCCTACAGGCAGGCGTTGACATCAACACTATCAGGGCCTGGCTTGGCCATGTATCAATAAATACTACCAATATTTATGCGGAAGTAAATCTGGAAATGAAAGTCAAGGCCCTTCTTACATGTGAAATAAACGATTGCAAGAAAAACCGAAAGCACTGGAGGGATGATGAAAGCTTAATGTCGTTTCTTGACAACATATAATCTGCATGGCAGTAGTGAAAAATTATGTTGTGGTGGAAAATGGTAGTTGTTTTATAGACACGATACTATAATCCTTCCACAACATAATTGTTTTGGTAACATAAGACTTGTTATGTGGTCAACAACATAACACTTCTTAATCTCAAAGGTACCACCTCCGTACATTAACCGTAGCACATCCGGTGGTAGTATGATCCGGACTGGCCGGTTGATGTCTGTGTTGTGGAGAGCGTGGGCTTGCGGTTGATGGTGTTGGTATGGGTGATGTGAGTGGCGAGAGAGTTTACGCACCGGATGGCGGGATGCCGTAAGGCACCCTAAAATAAAGCCGGGGATGGACGGTCTGGCGGCTGTGCCGGCAGGCTGGCCATGCACGCTACCGAGGAGTACAGTGGAGGCTGTGCCTTATGAGGGCTGCTGTGCAGCACCATAAGGCTCTGCCGGAGCGGAACGACCCAGCAGCCGCAAGGATGCGCCTGACGCTTGCGGCAGGAAGCGCAGGTGCGGTGCATTTGTTTTGTAGGCCTGACCGCCTGATGATGTAGTTATTTAACATAGCGGGAATTATCTTAAAGTGACCGAGTGCGGGAGGACACTTTAAGATAATTCAGGGTCCCGTTATGTTACATAACGGAAAAGCCTGCACTAAAGAGTCAAAGCGAGGTGCTCTGGGTTGCGGTTGCTACCGCAACTAAAATGAGATGTGGAGCACGATTATTAAAGCCATACGCGTAACAGCATTTATGCCGTGGAGGGGATGGATTTAATAATGGTGCGGAACACCTTGTTATTGTTACTGCAGTGCTGTTGGAATTGTGCAGGTGGTTTTCTGCTTGTAGGAAGATGGAGGGAGGATTGGGGTTTGAATGGGTTGCTGTTTGCAGAAGGTGGCACCGGGAGAACAGACAGGGACTGGATTTGATACGGTTTGCTACGAGATGGGGTGCTCTATATCCAGGCCCTGGCTGTTCTGGGTTAAACAAGCCAGACAGTGGCCTTTTTGGATTGCAGTATGTCTATACCATTATTGCTATGGTTGTATATGGCAGAGCAGCCGGTGGGTCTGAGCCACTGGCTGCTACCTCTATAGGGTGGGTCCGTAAGTAAAAAACTGCCTGCGATTTGCAAACAGTTTCCTGATATTTACTCTACAGCCCACGATATAAGTATGGAGGGTTTATTTGAGGACCTCCCATTCACCTGCACTGTCAGCACCTTTATGACGGATAGTCCCGGATTCTCTTAACTTTGCTATATTTTTCCATATGGCACGTTCAGAGATACCTATCATAAATGAGAGTTCTTTTACTGTAATACTTGGATTTTCACGCATAGCCTGAACTATCTTCACTGAACTTCTCACTGAACTTTTCACTGAACTTTTCACTGAACCATTGCCTGATTCATCAGATTGAGGTGAGGTGATGGCTTTTAAGTGTAATGTCAGTTCAACACGATCTGTATTGGTGCCGAAATATTCATTTAGTTCAGGTTCTGGCCAACCGTTATCTTTCCAGCCTTTCTTTATTACATCGGCACCACTGCCAAGATGCTCACCAAGACCCATTGATATGAACATATCCTGAAGGTATGGATTGCGGCATATGCTGTTTCCGCCCTTGAAGAAATCTTCAACGGAAATAAGCATGGTTCCAGGATTGATGAATACAAATCGGTCCAGATAGCGTTCTATTACAACACCTGACATCATTGACCAGTCACAATGTATAAGGGTATTACAAATGGCTTCTCTGAGTGATTCATCGGCTGGAGTTCCATCTATACGGTTGTTCTTATCGTCAAGCTTAAACGGATGAGGAAGAGCCTGATCCATATTGTTGAATACACGGTTGAAGAACTGATAAAGATTGGGTTCCCAAGTACCATCAGGGTAATACCTGTCAGTATAGCGGACGCCTGGATCACGACTCAGTTTCTCGCGAAAATCAACAAAGTAGTTTGGAGCAGCTTTGCGAATGGAGTCATAAGTTCCGAACATTAGTATTCCGGCACCTGTTACTCCTGTTACTTTGGTTTCGGGATCGTCGGCTATTGCTTTGAGCTTTTTAAGGAAGTCTATATCAGAAAGACCGCACCAGGGATGAGTGGGACGATGTGCCTGAAAGGCTATACGGAACTGACGGATTGTATCGGAATCCAAATCATTTTCAACAGTAGCCCCATCTATAACACGGCGGTCTAACCCATAGTTCTTGGCTATTGAATCGGCCATCATGCGGCGTACTTCATCATCGGAACAATGGTAATCTCCTTCATGATTGCGACGGAAGGTGTTACCATGGAATGGGTCTCCATTCAGATAAATAGGTTTGATATCATAAGAAGCACGGGGTATCTTGAAGATGAGGTAATGTGCATCACCGTCTTGCTCTTCAATGACATCATCTTCTTTCAGAAGGCATAGGTTAACTTTCTGGACATTATGAGTACAATCCCAAAATACCTTCTTGTACTTGTATATGAGATCCTCTGTCAGACCATCAAGATAGAATTTCTTGTCTTTCTCCTTGATGCCAAGCACTATTATGCCACCAGCGGTATTAGCGAATGAAGAATATGTCTCCCAGAATGAACAAGGAAAGCCTCCTTTTGCACTCTTGAACTCAACTACATATCCCTCTTTTTTGCCACAAAGGCCTAAAATATATTTTCTGAAGTTTTTCATATGCGACGAAGGTACTGAAAAAACTGATTAGTATTATTGATGTTGACCTTAAAGATATCTACTCATTATAAAGGTGTCCATATTATTGATATTTGTGGATAGGGTATTATTTAGGCCGCCCCGTAATCATCGGCTTTCGTGAAAGGCGATGGTTATGGGACGGAACCGATGCGTAGCATCGGATGTTACGCAGGTTATATATTGCTTTGGTATGTATATTAAGGTATATGGTTCAATTTTCATAGAGTACAAAGTTTTGTTGAAATAAGTATTATCTTTGTTGATGAATATAGCTGCCATGCTAGCTGTATTTAAAATATCCTTTGGGACGGAGCCTGTGATAGGTTCCGTTCCTCGTTTATTAAGGTGGAAAAAGGGGGTTGATTTTTGGTACCGAATTGGTACCGTTTAAAAATGCAAAATGGCCTACAAATACTTGTAAGGCCATTTATGGTGGAGCATACGAGAACAATTTTCTGGAAACTATAGGAATAAAAAATGGGGTTAAGTTGTTGATATTGATAGAAATCCACAAAAACGTATTCCGAGCGTTTCCGAGCGATTAGGAAATTGTTAGTACCATATTAGTACCACGTTCCAATATATATTGTGTCTGTAGACGAGGCGAAAACACCTATTTAGATATCCAACAAGCTTTTTTTCATATTATGCATTCTGCGTGCTGTGATAATGCCATAATGCTTTTCTAAAATACCAAACCGAGAATCCGATAATAGGCAATAGAATTATGAGCATGACATAGAGCCATCTGCCGCGTATTCTGGAATGGATTACATCAGTTATTGCCAGAATATCCATTAAAAGAATTACTAAGAGAAGAATTACTGCACCCATTTTTGTAATTGTATATGTTTCTACAAAATTAATTATCAGTTTTATATTCGTCAAGGAAAAAACTATTTAGTAATACTCAATATCTCGAATCATTACTTGGGGTATCGAAGTTGGTCCCAAGTCTTTTATATTGGTACGTTTTATCCAGTTTACGTGGGAAACATACACGTATGTGTAGTCCTGATGCACTGAATTATTATCCTTTAAACCGCGATTACGAACTAGAGTTTATATGAAAGGTAATTATTATGTTCTTTTCAAATAGCTATATCAAGCGATTTAGATGCAGCCCAATCCAGGACCAGCTTCTGGAATTCCTGCGTAAGCGACTGGACTTGGGGAAGTACCTCCTGAATAATGGTGTTATCATTCTTCTGTACAGCCTCTTTCATGGCTCTTGTTATATCGATAAGTTGTTTAAGTTTGCCGTCTTGGGGGCTCCAACATTCGGCAGCATAACCGTTATGAAAGAAAACAGTAGTCTCACCGTCCAAACCAAGAACTGATGCCATGGGTGATGATGTATTGACGGCCAAACTAATCAGCTGCTTAAGGGCTGATGCCTGATTATCGGTAATAAACAGTTCTATTTCACTGACCTTCATCTTTAAATCAACATCTTCCCATCTGACATTGTTGCGCTCAAAGCGGATACTGTTCTCATCTTCTATCCTATCATACACTATATCGCGAGCCGCATACCAAATGTTTTTTTCGGCCCGCCGCATTACCAACTTGTAACCCGATGCGGTTCTTACACAATAAACGCTTTCCTCCGCAGAGAAACTAGGCCTGGAGATGACACCCCAGATCCGGCCATATACAAGTTCATCAAACTCTTTCTCGGTTTCCAGAGGCAGAAGCATACGCTCAACCAAACATGAATAGCCATCCTTGAAATACTTGCAGGTTTGAAGAATATCTGGACGGTCCTGAGCATTTGCCACTATGGCAATGAATGTCATTACGAACAACAATATTTTTTTTCTCATATCGGAACCTTTTATTATAAAATATTGGATAACACTGTTTGTTAAGTCATTAAGTAATTGCATTAACAATTATTTATTACGGTTGAGATGGTTTGCAAAACAGGGCAATAAAGACGAGTATTGTTACTGCCTATATTGCTGTCAGTATTGATGGTGCGCAGTTACCTATTTGGTTTCCTCCTTGAACTTGTCAATCTCCGCCTGCCAGTATTCGTCATTTATACCATTGTATTGATGGCCATTCAAAGCACGGTAATGACCGGCTTTAAAGGGAGTGACAACAAAGACTATATCACCGTCATAAACCATACCGATTTCTAGTGACCCGCCATAGACCTCTGTAAAAACGGGATTGTTTATATCAAATTCAATCTTGGAGATTTGAGTGTTGACCGATGCCTCCAGAATGGTTGCCTGATCAGACTTTATCTTCCTTTTCTGTACCTTATCTTCTTCCTTATAAACCAGGCTGTATTGTTTTTTCTCCTTTACAAGGAATACCCCCCATAGGTTCTTTCTCCATGAATTACGCATAATATATCCGCAAACAAGACCTTGTGGTGCATAGTCAAGTAGCTGTGCCAAATAATTCTCATTCGTGACAAGCCCACGGTCTTTAGGACTAATGGCGCGAGTTTCATTCTTTAATTGTGTACTGTCATCTATATGGGCTACGACACCCTGAACAGGAGTCTGTGGCCGTTGGGCACCCATTGGGACGCAGATTGACATCAGCATGGATGTCAATGCAAGCAATTGTACCCTTCTTATCATAAACAATTGTTTATTGGAACTTGATGCGGTCACCAAAACGGCGTTTCAGTTCTTTTTTCTGGTCTGCAGACATTTTGCCCTGAATGATCAGACTATCAATATCCATACTATCCATCCAATCAGGTATCTCAACCTCATCGGTAAAACGCAGTTCCAGCCTGTCGTAATGATTGACAGAACGCAGTTCCTCAGGGACCTTGTCCACACGCAGGACAAGCCAACCAGCCATCTGTTTGAACTTTTTCAAGTTCTCATCGGCTTCTGACTCGTTTACTGCCCAGCCCAGTTGGAATGACACGCAGTCATTCTCATCGGCCATATATCCGGCTATGCCACCGGTGAGTTCAAGCGGTATGACTGCAATGACCTGGCCTGTTAAGGAATCCACCTCAATGTATTTGACTGGGGCCGATGCCATCTGTTTGGGCATCTTATCATAATTGTGCGGAACTTTGGCCGGTGTAGGCTTGCCTTCCTTGTCATAAGGCATAAGTTTGAGGAACCAGCCGTCAAGTTCAGTGGGCTTTTCCATCGAACAGGCACCGCCACGCAGTCTGTCAGGGGTATTCTTCATTACTATATCCTGCCAGAATGCCTTGTCCGGGTTTCCCTTCGCTGCCTGCACAAACTGCTCAAGTATGGGTTTCAACTCTTTTGCCCACTTGCCTGCACCAAGTTCCTGCAAACGGGCTGTCTTATCTACTATAGCTTGCCAATCATCAACTGTACCGGTAAGTGTTATTGAGGGAAAACCGCAACCGGCATACATTATTATGAATTCAAAGAAAGATTTGGTGGTCTCCATCAGGACAATCTCTGATGCCATACGCTCTATTGTGCCGGTGGTTGAGAAATCGGCCGTAATGAGTTTGGCCACATCATCTTTGGTGTTGGAATCAATCTGCTGGGCAAAACCGTCAACGATTGCGGTCCAATCAAAATCAGGATGATAGAGCGGATATCGTGACTGAACTATAAGGTCTATCTTACCTTCAAAATCCACGAACTTGTCACGGAACTTTTCAGGGTCGGCATTAACGTCATGTGAGAACGCCTGGCTTATGAGCATCCAGATTACATCGGGTGATAGTGTTATGGGCCGATGATCAGCAAAGGCCTGAACCATTCCGGTAAAGAACGGAGCGTCAGCAACCATTAGCGGTTGATCCCAGAAACTGGCGGCAATGTAGCTGTTGTCCAAGCCATAATATGAGGCTGCGCCTAAACTTTTAAGCCTATCCGCCTGTGAGATCCAGTTAAAGTATTCGTTTTTAGGCTTGGGCAGATTCTCGTCAACGACAAAGGTTATGCTGCCCTGTTTCTGTTCCAGAATGCGGGCCTTATCAGCACTGGCGGTTGTGGCTGCGCTTAACAGCAGCATTGCCAGCATGTATTTTTTTATCCCTTTCATAAGCAATTCTATAAACTTTTATTTGCTGACAAAAATAGTTCTCATATTTACAACTGTCAAGGATTAGGCGTTGCAAAAACGTTGCATTCAATCATCCAAATAGAAATCTACCGCCAAACGGTAACTCACTCGTCTTGGCCTACGCATATCACTGCCGGGTTTCCACTTGGGCATATCTGATATTATACGGACAGCTTCGGCATCTATGGAAGGACATACTCCCTTAATGACGTTGGCATTGGTGATTGAGCCGTCCTTTTCAATAATGAATTCTACAATAACACTGCCTTCTATGCTGTCTTTCAAAGCATCGGCTGGATATTCTTTTGTATTAAGATAATCTGTCAATGCTTTCCCCATTCCTCCCGGGAACTCCGGCATGTTTGATACAACCACGAATACGGAATCTGCCGCATTCAACGAGAATATATTTACTGTGTATATAATTCCGAACATGGGCAGTGTAACAGGTTCATAGCCTTCAGCGTGCACATATATACTGTCATGAGGGTCTATGCAATTGAATGAGAAGTATCCTTTGTCATCAGTTACAGCTCCATTCAATCTTTCTCCCGATGAATTAATCTCATCTACTAAGATTCCACTTACAAATTTGGCCTCATCACTTGAGTAAACATATCCTCTGATTGGGTCACCTGATATTATTACCGGCATTTCAGGTGGTGTAATCCCTCTCAATGATCTTGATCCGCCAAAACCTCCAAACCCACCGAATCCACCAAAGTTAAGATTGGATTCTGAAAGTGGAATATCGCCTGTAGCTCCATAATTTTCGGTTGATTTTTTTTGCTTTACAACCGCTCCAGCCACTTTTCCTTTCAGTTTTTCATCAATAATAGCAGCTGTTCTGATACTGTCTTCATTTGTTTTCTTCTGGACAAGTACAGGTTCAGCAAGAGTACCGCCAAGTTTCACGCTGTCAGCGGGATTAGATATGCTGTCTGCAGGGACTTGCAGTTCCTCCCTAGGAGGCTCAGGATTGTTCTGTGCGGTCTGGCCGGCGGGAGTTCTGTGTATTGGCAGCAGGAACAGCATCAGCAGGACTGCGGCTGCAGCAGGGATTGATATGGCTGCGGTCAGGAACCCGCGGCGGCGCTTTGCTGCAACATCATGAGCGGCCTTTCTGGAAAGGAAATCATCCCAGTCTGACTGCGGCAACTCTGCATTGAGGCCCTCCAGATAGTCTATCATTCTTTTGTCTCTCCAGTCCTTCATTGTCCTGTTGCTTTAAGGTAATCTGTAATGGCTTTCCTCACGCTGGCGCGGGCTTTGGCAAGAATTGATGTTGAACCACTCTCAGTTATGTTCAAAGCCCGGGCTATCTCCTTGTGGCTGAATCCGTCTATGTAGTACATGTTGAACACCGCACGCCTAACGGGTGAAAGTGTGGCCATTATCTGTTTCAGTACGCCATCGGGTATTTCCCGCTCAGGTCCGGCATCGGAATCCGATGCATCAAGTATCTCCTTATCACTAACCTGTTCAAGAGGAACCTCCATGAACCTGCTGTTCTGCCGGAAGCGGTCAAATACCACGTTGATGGTTATCTTACGGAGCCATGAATAGAGTGAGCCATCGGCTTCATTGCGGAAAGACCTGATGCTGTCCATTGCCTTTATCATGGAGTCATGCATAAGGTCACGGGACTCTTCACTGTCACCAATGTATCTGAGACAGAGCGTATAGAGCCGGGCTGCATAACGGGCATACAGCTCCTGTTGCGCATCACGGTCCCTACGGATGCACCCCTGAACAAGTTCTTTCTCAGAAAGAAAGGGTTTACTCATCACTCTATTCTGCCTTTCCTATAATAGGACGGCAAATTACTCAAAATGCGTCTTAGAAACAATGAAAAAAATTAAATTTGATTTGAAGACCTTGCAAAGATTTGGTATTGCTTTTTCTTGGGTTTAATTTTGTGGATGATGTTGACAGCCAACTGTCGTATCAAAAAGCGGCCAACTGTCGTATCAAAAACCAGCCAACTGTCGTGTCAGATTTTTGTTGAAATAATTGATTTTCAGAGAGGAATGTATTATTTTTGTTGCAAATTTTACATTTAAAATATGTCAGAATATTTAAAACGTATTGCAGACCAGATGCTTACTGATAAGTTGGAGTCATCTGGAGCAGTTCTAATAGAAGGGCCAAAGTACTGCGGGAAGACTACATTGGCAAAACAGCAAGCCAAAAGTGTATTGTCTATGGCGGACCCGAATACTCTCAGCCAGAATCTTGCTATTGCCCGTACAAATATTTCCAGACTCCTGGCGGGCGAGACGCCCAGGCTTATAGACGAATGGCAAATTGCCCCACAGTTTTGGGATGCTGTAAGGAATGAAGTTGATAACCGCGAGGATGACGGGCAGTTTATGCTTACCGGCTCAGCAGTTCCTGGTAAAGCCCGTAAGGATGATAGCGGTAACAGTATTGGGGATG
>Ga0265298_10009937_pt1 | contig 11295 bp, 8 predicted proteins | sample AusTroGonzalo_MG_3_FD_193486 | JGI IMG/M metagenome (GOLD analysis project Ga0265298, IMG submission 193486) | Bovine rumen microbial communities from tropical cattle in Woodstock, Queensland, Australia - Gonzalo_01 | ecosystem: Host-associated > Mammals > Digestive system > Stomach > Rumen ...
CGTCCGTCGAGCTGCTCGATGTAGCTGAAGATCCTGTCTTTCGGGAAAAGGCAGAGATCCCATGCCCGCTCCGACGCGGCCCAGCCGTTAAGCACAAAGGTCTTCACACTCCCTCACTATCCTCCGCGCGATCGCGGCCTTGCTCGACATGGGCAGTCGCTCGACGGAGCCGTCCCGCCTGACGATGGCGACGCGGTTGGTGTCCGTCCCGAACCCGCAGCCTTTCTCGGTCACGTCGTTTGCGACGATGAAGGCGAGGCGTTTTTCGCGGCACTTGCGGGCTGCTTCGCGGATCACGTCGTGCGTCTGGGCGGCGAATCCGACCTTGGTTGGGAATTTCGCGCTCTTCAGCACGTCGGGGTTGCGGACAAGGCGGATGACGTCCGCGATTTCAGACTTCCGCAGTTTCCTGGCCGCGCGTTTCGCGGGCCGCCAGTCGGCGATTGCCGCGGCGGACACGAGAACCGCGTCGTCGCCTTCGAGCGACCTGACGGCTTTCTGCATGTCCCTTGCCGAGATGACGTCGATGCGGCGAACGCCGCGCGGTGTCTTCAGAAGCGATGGTCCTGAGACAAGCGTCGTGTCGTGTCCGGCGGCGGCCGCCGCCGCCGCGATTGCGAAGCCCATCTTGCCGGTGGACGGGTTCGACAGAAAGCGCACGGGGTCGAGATGCTCTCGCGTTGGACCGGCGGTCACGACAAATCGCGGCTTCTTCTTCATTAGAAAAGGGTCTGTTGCTCCGGGACGGGCGCGACGGGTGTGACGGGTGGTACGGACGGGCGCGTGTCCTCGCGCGCCGCCGTTCCGTCGAGGCCGAGCATCGCCCTGAGGGCGGCTTCGTCGATGACTTCTGTTCCGAGTTCGCGCGCCTTGGCGGTCTTTGTCGCGCCGACGTTCGCGCCGGCTATGAGATAGCGGGTCTTCGACGTGACTGCGCTTTGCACTGTTCCGCCGGCGCGTTCTATGAGCGCCGCGTATTCCTGGCGCGGCATGGAGAGCGACCCTGTCAGAACGCAGCCCGCGCCGACAAGAGGGCCTTCCTTCGCGACGGGCTTCTCGTCCGCCCGCTTCGGGTCGATTCCGAGCTTTGCCATGCGTTCCATGAATCCCCTGCCGTAGTCGCTCGCGAAGAACGCGAGCACGGCGCGGGCGGCCTCGGCCTTGATGGCGAGGATCTTCCGCTCCTTGCCTTTCTTCGCGTCGTTTTCGACGACGGCCTTGAGGACTTCGCTGTCAGGGAGGGCGCTCATCGACGGATGCTCCGCCGCGATGTCCTTCGCGACGGTGACGCCGACATTTGGAATGCCGATGGCGAAGAGCCACTTGTCGAGCGGGAGATTCCTCGCCGCCGCTAGTGCGTCGAGTACGCTTTCCGCGTTCTTCCCGAATTTCCTCGGTGCGCCCTCTTCGCCGACGTCCAGCTCGGCGAGATCGCGTCCGTCGAGCGAAAAGAGGTCGAGGGGGTCTTTGACGATTCCCTTCGCGACAAGTATCTCGGCTATCCTGCCGCCGATGGCCTTGATGTCGAGCGCGTTGCGGCTTGCGAAATGGTCGAGCCTGCGCACGAGTTTCGCGGGGCAGACGGGATTCGCGCACCTGACCGCCACTTCGTCCGCTTCGCGGCGCGTCTCGCCGCCGCACACCGGGCAGCGCTCCGGCATCGAGAAGGGGGTCTCGGCCCCGGTGCGCTTCTCGGCAAGGACAGACTCCACCGCCGGTATAACGTCGCCGGCCTTCACGAGCCACACGCGGTCGCCGATGCGGATGTCCTGCCTGGCGATCTGGTCTGCGTTGTGGAGCGTCGCACGTGAAATGACGCTCCCGGCAAGTTCGACAGGCTCAAGCTCGGCGACAGGGGTCAGGACGCCTGTGCGCCCGACTTGGACTGTTATCCCTTTGACGGTCGTTTCGACTCGCTCCGGGGCGTATTTGTACGCCCTCGCCCACCTCGGTCCGTGCGCCGTCGCGCCGAGCTTCGCGTAAAGTCCGCGTTCGTCTAGCTTTATCACCGCGCCGTCTATCTCGAACTTGAAGGAGTGGCGCATGCCCTCCAGTTCGTCTATCGCCGCGAACACCTCGTCGATCGTGGAGCAGCGGCGGCTCCACGGCGTGACTGGGAAGCCCCACGACTTGAAAGCCGCGATCATCTCGGAGTGTGTCGCGAAATCGTCGCATCCCGCGCCGCCGCCGTTGTAGATGACGATGTCGAGCGGACGCGACGCGACTTCTTTCGGGTCGAGTTGCTTCAGCGAGCCGGCCGCCGCGTTGCGCGGATTCGCGAAAGGCTCGCGACCGGCCTCTTCCTCGCGCTCGTTGAGCTTCGCGAAGCCGTCCCGCGTCATGTACACTTCGCCGCGGACCTCTATCGTCTCCGGCGCGCTTTCGGGCAGCGTCAGAGGTACGGACCTGATCGTCCGCACGTTCGCGGTCACGTCGTCGCCTATTGTCCCGTTGCCGCGCGTCGCGGCCCGGACCAGACGGCGGTTCTCGTAGCGCAGCGACATGGAGACGCCGTCCACCTTCGGCTCTACGACATAGGTGAAGGCGTCAACCTCCCTGCGCACGAACGCGTCGAAGTCGGAAAGCTCCTCCTTTGAATGCGTCTTGTCTAGCGACTGCATCGGCGGGTCGTGGCGCACCTGCGCGAAGCCGGCTATGGGGGAGCCCGCGACGCGCTGCGTCGGGGAGTCGGGGGACACAAGGTCTGGGAAATCCCGCTCCAGCGTCCGCAGCTCGATTTCAAGAAGGTCGTAGTCGCGGTCGCCGATCACGGGACGCGCTTCGACGTAGTAGAGCCTGTCGTGGCGGTTGATCTCCGCCGTCAGCTCCGCGATGCGGCGTTTCGCGTCTTCGCGGTTCATCTGCGCCTTGATTCCTTCTTCCCCATCCCGAACGCGCGGAGCGTGGCGCGGAAGTCGGCGGGGAGGGGGGAGTGGACGGAAATCCTCTCGCCCGGCTTGAGCGGATGCGGAAGCTCCAGCGTGGCGGCGTGCAGCATCTGGCGCGGGACGTTCATAAGCCGCGCCTCGCGGGCGCTCTTCAGTCCGAACACCCTGTCGCCGAGGATCGGATGCCTCACGGACGCCAGATGCCGCCGTATCTGGTTTGTGCGGCCCGTCTCGATGCGCACACGCAGGTAGCTCGCGTCTTCTCGGGCCATCTCCCGCGTCACGAACGTCACCGCATTGTCGTCGTCGAGCGGCGAGTCTATCCGCTCGTGCGCGAACTTGAATTCGCCCGCTACGACGGCGCGGTAGATCTTAGTCACCTTCTTCGTCTTGAAAACGGCTATCGCGGCTTCGAGCGCGGCGTGGTTCTTCGCGAAGAGGAGGCATCCGGTGGTGTCGCGGTCAAGGCGGTGTACGGCCTCAAGTGTGGGGACGCTCTCCTGCACGCGCAGAATCGACTCCGCCGACTTCGGGTCGTCGCAGCTGATAAGGCCGGACGGCTTGTCGCAGACGAGGTAGCTTTCGTCCTGCCAGAGGACGCGTACGTGGCGCGGGCCCGAGGAACCGTCTTTCCGGGCGCACGTGGCGTCCGCCCGTCCGCTCTGTCTCGCCTCGCACTGCCTTTTCGCGCCGTTGACGACGGCGTTCGGGATTTCGACCGCGTCGCCGGTCTTGAGGGCGTGTCTTGCCATCCATATGCAACGGCGGTTGACCCAGACGGAGCGCCCGTCTATCATGGCCTTGGCCGTCCGCCGCGACAGAGAGAACTTCGCGGTCAGGAAATCCTGAAGCGGCTTAGGATCCGCCTTCAGCACCGGCAGTGAAACCATTCCGGCGGAGTGCTGCGGCGCCTTTCTCATCGTCAGGCCTTGATGACGCTGCCGACGACTCCGCAGATCTTGCGCCCGTCGCGGTTCGGGGCGAGAATCACCTCGACCTCCTCTTCGTCGCCTTCGTCCGCTTGCGCCACGATGCTGACCGCTGTCCTCTCGCCGGCAAGGGCCTTGGCGAAGTTCTCGGACAGCGGTTCGTCGGACATCAGCTCGGCAAAGGTCTTCGAGCGGGCGTCGTCTTCGTCCTCAAGGCAGAACATTTCGAGGAAGGACTCGTTCACATGGGTGAAGCGCCCGTCGGGGCTGCACGTGAAAAGGGCCGCGTGGGACACCTGGAACGCATTCTCCTTCGCGCGCAGCATGTCGCGGACGCGGCGGCGGCGCTCGACGTTGCGGATCGTGAAGACGAGGTCGCCCGGATCCATGAGGTCGATTATGGAGACTGTCACTTCGCACGAGAACTTCGCGCCGTTCTTCGCAAGGCCGTTCGCGTCGATCATCATGTGGCGGTCTTCGGCCAGGCCCTTGCGTATGCGCTGGACTATCTCCGGCGCAAGGCCGGGGATGAAGAACGAAATCGGCTTGTCAACCACTTCCTCCGCCGCATGGCCGAAGTACTCGACGGCGCGGGGGTTTATCTCGAGGATGTGCCCGTTCGGGTCGGTTATGACGACGGCGTCGTACATCCCCGCCAGGAACTGGCGGAAGAGCGATTTTCTGTCTCTCGGTACGAAGAGTGCCATATTATTGGCGGATATTATACCATATTCCTTTGCCGAAACGCAAGCGCAAAATCGCAAAAACGCAGTTGACATACCTACTCGAAAGTATGTATAATATGCGCAGACGGTTGAAACGGAGGGTTCGCCATGGCGAAGAGAACAAAGGCCGACGCCGAGAAGACGCGCACGAGGATACTCGCGAGCGCGCTTTCGCTTTTCGTCAAGCGGGGCTACGAGCGCACGACGTTCACCGACATCGCCTCCCGCCTGAAGATGACTAAGGGCGCTGTATATTGGCATTTCGAGTCGAAGGAGAAGCTGCTGCTCGCTCTCGTGGACGAGATGGTCGCGAAGTTCCGCCGCCAGATATGCGACATGCTGCCCGAGGACGGCGACGACGGGCTGGAGTCGCTGACGTTCGCCGATGTCGTGGACACGATGGTGCGCAACGCGACGCTTCTCATCGGCGACGCGAAGGGCACGGCGTTCTTCCTGCTCGTCCACGAGCAGATAAGGTGGTCTGATGCGTCGATGGACAAGGTCCGCGAGGAGCTGCTAGTGAACAAGCGCTTCGGCCCGTGGGCGGCGTTCAAGAAGGCCGTGGAGAACGACATCCGCGACGGACGAGCCCGGAGCGGCGTGGACGCCGTGAAGGTCGCGAGCGTCGCGGTCGCGATATGGGACGGGCTCGTGCATTCGCGGATAGCCGGCATCTTGCAGTGCGACCTGGAGGAGACCCTCAGAGAGGCATTCGACGCCGTGCGGCGTTCGATAGAGGCTTGAAAGCAGATTGACAAGCGATACGAAAGGAAATGGCGAAATGGCGGAAGAAAAGAAGTCTAAGGCGTCGCTGGTAGGCGCGGCGATTGCGCAGCTGGTCCTAGTCGCCGTCGGCGCGGCGGTCGGCTGGATAGCGAAGGACATGGTTCCGAAGGGCGGTCCAGACCCCGCGGCGTCGAAGATGGCGGCGATGGCCGGCATGAAGCAGACTATCGCAGTCACCAACGCGGAGATGCGCGTGTACAACCTGCCCGAGCGGTTCGTCGCGCATGCCGAGGCCGTGCAGGAGGTCGATCTTCTGCCGCAGGTTGACGGATACGTACGCGAGATAAAGTTCAAGGAGGGCGACGTCGTGAAGGAGGGTCAGCTCCTCTACGTCATCGACGACGAGCGCTACCAGGCCGTCGCGAACCAGCGCAAGGCCGACCTTGAGGCGGCCGAGGCCGAGGCTCGCCGCGCGGAGAGATACTACGACCGTATGCAGAAGGCCGACGAGCGCGGCATCACCCAGCTGGAGCGCGACAACGCGGAGGCCGCCGCGGAGAAGGCCAGGGCGGCCGTCCTCCAGGCGAAGGCGAACCTTGTCGTCGCCGAGTACGACCTCAAGAAGACCACGGTGCTTGCGCCCATTTCAGGGCAGATCGGCAAGTCCTCCGCCCACCTCGGCGACTACGTGGCGCCGTCTAAGGGCGCGCTCGCGAAGATCGTGCAGATCGACCCGATCCGCGTGAGCTTTCCGCTCACCGACCGCGCGTACATCTCGTGGCGTCAGTCGCAGCGCAGGGGCGAGGCTCCCGCTTTCCGCATGAGGCTCCTTCTTCCGGACGGCAGCGAATACGAGCGCGAGGGCGAGTGGGACTTCGACGACAACCAGATGTCGCGCGAGACTGCGTCCATCATGATGCGCCTTAAGTTCCCGAACCCGGAGCGGCTCCTCATACCGAACAGCTACGTGACGCTTCTCACGGACTACCAGCAGCCGCCGAGCTACCCGTCTGTCCCGCAGCAGAGCCTCTTCGACCTTCCTGGCGGGAACCAGGGCATCTGGGTCCTCAAGGACGACATGACCGTCGAGCAGCGTCCCGTCGAGACCAGGGAGGCGTTCAACGGATGGTCGCCCGTCGTGAAGGGCCTGGAGGCGGGCGAGCGCGTGGTCATCTCCGGCGGCTCCAAGCTAGGCCCCGGCGTCAAGGTCGCCCTCGTGGAGCCTACGTCCAACGACGACATAAACGCGAACCACTCCGCTCCAATCCAGGAGTAGGAAAGCAGGTTTTGCCGACATGATGGGCCTTCTACAGAGAATTTCCGCGTGGCTCGCCAAGTGGACGCCGCTGTTTGTATCCCTTGTGGCTGTCGGGGCGTACTTCGTGCCAGGCGCGTTCGGCTGGGTGCGCGGCTACACCCAGACCGCTGTCCTCGGCTTCATCATGCTCACCATGGGCATGACGCTGAGGGACGAGGACTTCCGTGTCCTGGCGTCTCGTCCACTGGACATCGTGATCGGTGCTCTCGCCCAGTTCACACTCATGCCGCTCATCGCCTGGACGCTCGTGCGTGTTCTGGGCCTGCCCAGGGAGGTTGGCGTCGGGCTCATGCTGGTCGGGTGCTGCCCAGGCGGCGTCTCGTCCAACATCATGACCTTTCTCTGCAAGGGCGACGTCGCGTTCTCCGTCGGCATGACGACGGTTTCTACGCTGGCCGCGCCCGTGATGACGCCGCTTCTCATGCTCTGGCTCGCGGGCGAGAGCGTGGATGTCGACGCGGCCGGGATGTTCAAGTCGATTCTCATTGTCACGATAATGCCCGTCGTTATTGGGTTTTCGCTGAACGCGGCGCTCGGGCGGCGGAGGGGATACGGCGAGGCTATGAAGGTCATGCCTGGGGTCGCGGTCGTCGGCCTCGCCTGCATTGTGGGCGGAGTGGTTTCGGCGCACGGGCATTCCATCGTGAAGTCCGGCGCGCTCATTTTCGCCGGAGTGTTCCTGCACAATTCACTCGGATACATCCTCGGCTACTTCTCAGGCGTCGCGGCCCGGTTCTCGCAGCCGAAGCTCCGCACGATCTCGATCGAAGTTGGAATGCAGAATGCGGGACTCGCTACGGTTCTGGCAGGACGGCACTTCCCGGCGATGCCCGAGGCGGCGGTCGCCTCTGCGGTGTCGTGCGTGTGGCATTCCATTTCCGGCGCGCTGCTCGCGGGCGTATTCAACGCCGCCGACGCGCTTGTCGCGAATAGGGGTGAGGTCAGGGCGGCCATGAGCGCAAACGAGAGGAAGGAGCAACCATGAAACTGTCACTGAGACCTGCGATCGACAAGATCAGGACGTTTTCTAGGACATTCGTCGAGCGGCCGCGCTTCGCGATGGTCATAGCGATCGTCCTCTCCATGGCGGGCGGCATGGCGATCTTCAAGCTGCCCGTATCGCAGTATCCGCGCATCACGCCGCCGTCGATCTCGGTGAGCTACACGTATCCGGGCGCGAACGCGAAGGAGGTCCTGAACACCGTCGCGATGCCGATAGAGGACGAAGTGAACGGCGTGGACGACATGCTATACATGACTGGGCAGTGCGGCGACGACGGCTCGTATTCGCTCAACGTCTCGTTCGAGGTCGAGTCAGACCGTGACATGGACATGGTGAAGGTGCAGAACCGCGTCGCGCAGGCCGAGGCGAAGCTGCCCTCGGAGGTGAAGCAGCTCGGCGGACGCATCCGCGCGCAGAACTCGGACATGCTGGGCTTCATAGCCGTCCGTTCTCCGAACGGGACGCTTTCCAGGCTGCAGATATCGGACTACATCTACGCCAACATCCAGCCGGTCCTCCTGCGCGTCCCGGGCGTGGGCGACGCGACGGTGTATGGGCCGAAGCTTTCGATGCGCGTGTGGCTCGATCCCGCGCGAATGGCCGCGCAGGGCATGAACTCCGACGAAGTCATCGCGGCCGTCTCCAAGCAGAACATCCAGGCGTCGCTCGGCTCCGTCGGCTCCGCGCCGACGGGCGACCATGCGGCGTGGACGATGTCGCTTCTCGCGAAGGGCCGCCTCATGAGCCCGAAGGAGTTTGACGAAATCGTCGTGCGCCGTGACGAGAACGGCGGCGTCGTGAGGCTCAGGGACATCGCGCGCACCGAGGTCGGCGAGCAGAACTACATGTTCACCGGGCAGCTCAACGGCGGCAACGCCGTCTCCATCGCGCTCCAGCAGAAGCCGGGCGCGAACGCGATCGCGACGATGAAGGAGATCCGCAAGGCGATGGCGAGGCTCGAGGAGTCGTTCCCAGACGACCTCGAATGGGTGATCCCGTACGACGCCACCGAGTACGTCAGCACGTGCATCGACGAGATCGTGTTCACGCTCGGCATAACGTTCGGCCTCGTCGTGCTGGTGTGCTATCTCTTCCTGCAGGACTGGCGCGCGACCCTGATCCCGTGCCTGACGATTCCGGTGTCGCTTTCCTCGACGTTCATACTGATGGCGCTTCTCGGCTACTCGATCAACATCCTGACTCTGTTCGGGCTCGTGCTCGCTATAGGCGTCGTGGTGGACGACTGCATCGTCGTCGTCGAACGCGTCCAGTTCCTCATAGAGACGCGCGGCCTCAATTCGAAGGAGGCGGCGATCCAGGCGATGAGCGACGTGACGAGCGCGGTCATAGCGACGACGCTCGTCCTTCTCGGCATCTTCGTGCCGGTCGGGTTCATGTCCGGCATCACCGGTCGCATCTACCAGCAGTTCTCCGTGACGCTATCCGCCGCAGTGTGCTTCTCGACCGTCTGCGCGCTTACGCTCGCGCCGGCCCTGTGCTCGCTCATCCTGCGCGAGGCGCGTCCGTACCGGCATGGCCCGCTCGCGTGGTTCAACTGGTCGGTCGAGAAGTTCAAGGGACTCTTCGTCAAGCTTGCGAAGTGGCTCGCGAGGCGCATCCTTCTCGCCCTCGCCCTGCTCGTCCTCACGATCCTTGTCACGGTCCAGATGTTCCGCTCCACTCAGACGGCATTCCTGCCAGACGAAGACCAGTGCGTTATCTTCGCCTCGATGGAGATGCCGGAGGGTTCGACGCGCGACCGCACCCGCGACGTGTCGCTTCGCGCCGTGGAGACGCTTCTCAAGGTGCCTGAGGTGCGGAGCGTCCTCACGATCACCGGCTTCTCCATGGTCGGCGGACGCGGCGAGAACCAGTCGATGGTCGTCATCGACCTCAAGGACTGGTCGAAGCGCAGGGGGCCGGACCAGAGCGCAGCTGCGATGGTCCAGAAGCTCCAGGCGATCCTGGCGACCATACCGGAACCCAGCTGGAAGGTGTTCATGCCGCCCGCGATTCCGGGCCTTGGCATGACGAACGGGATATCGGTCAACCTTCAGGACAAGGGCACGGCGGATCCGCTCCGTGTCGAGCAGGTCCAAAACCGGGTGCTCGCGGTCCTGAACGACAAGGTCAAGCATCCCGACATCCTCGCCGCGTTCTCCGGCTATAACGCCAAAACGCCGCACCTCCGGTTCAACCTGGACCGCGTGAAGGCCGAGATGTACAAAGTCCCCGTCGCGTCGGTCTATGCCACGCTGCAGAACTACCTCGGCTCGCGGTACGTCAACGACGTCAACCTCGGGACGCAGGTCAACCGCGTCACGGTGCAGTCAGACTGGGAGGGGCGTGCCACGCCCGAGGCCGTCGGACGGCTCTACGTCCGCGGAGAGAACGGCGCGATGGTGCAGATCGGCTCGCTTGGCGAAATCACCCGCGAACTCGGGCCGCGCACTGTCTACACCCGCGACAAGTACGTGACGAGCCAGCTCACGGTAATGCCGATGCCCGGCGTCGCGTCTGGACGCGTCATGGACGAGCTTAGGGAGGTGTTCAAGGAGGAGCTCCCCGCCGACTTCGGCTACGACTGGGCCGCGCTCTCGTTCCAGGAGGCGCGCAACGAGGGCGGCGCGGCGCCGCTCATCGCGCTCGCGATTCTCTTCGGGTATCTGTTCCTCGTCGCGCAGTACGAGTCGTGGACGATCCCGCTCCCGGTCATGCTCTCGATTTTCGTCGCGGTGCTCGGCGCCCTCTTCGGACTCAAGTGGTTCGGGATCTGGATGACCGGCTCGCCGTATCCGCTCTCCATCTACGCGCAGCTCGGACTCGTCCTGCTCGTGGGCCTTGCCTCCAAGAACGCGATCTTGATCGTGGAGTTCGCGAAGGACAAGCGCGAGAACGAGGGGTTCTCCATCGTCGACGCGGCCGGCTCCGCCGCCGGGGAGCGGCTCAGGGCGCTTCTGATGACCGCGCTCACGACGCTCCTGGGGACGCTCCCGATGATGATCGCGACCGGCGCGGGAGCGGCGAGCAGGAACCACCTCGGCACGACGGAGTTCTGGGGAATGCTCTTCTCCGTCGTTTTTGGTATACTACTTGTTCCAGGGCTGTACGCGCTGTTCCAGACCTGGCGCGAGAACATAAAGCGGTTCTTCGCGTATCTGTCCGCGAAGTCGCAGCGCCGCAGGCAGCTGAAGGACAGAAGACAGGCGTAATGCGGGAGAAGGATATGAAGAAAGATGCGAATGCGAAGGGACGCGGTCCTGGATTCGACAAGACCCTGTCCATGGTGGCCGCGCTCGCGGCGGCCGGCTGCTCGATGCTGCCGTCCGTTGGGCCGGACTACGAGGAGCCGGACGTCAAGGTGCAGGCGTTGCCGCTGCCGGACGCGGGGATGCCGACCACCAACCTGACCGCCGTCGGCGAATACAAGTCCGCCGAGGCGGACGCCGACTTGCGCACGCCAGTCGGTACGAACCAGATCGCCAGGTGGTGGGCGAGGTTCGACGACGCGGTCCTTTCGTCTCTCGTGGACGACGCCGTCCGCAGCAACCGCACCTACCTCATGGCGCAGGAGCGGCTCGAGGCCAGCCGCTGGCAGCTGGTCGGAACGTATGCGGCGTATCTGCCGAAGCTGAACGCATCGGGGAGCTTCACGCGCATGGAGCGCAGGGAGGACACGTCCTCGATGTTCGGCACCGGGCGGACG
>Ga0265298_10009938_pt1 | contig 11295 bp, 12 predicted proteins | sample AusTroGonzalo_MG_3_FD_193486 | JGI IMG/M metagenome (GOLD analysis project Ga0265298, IMG submission 193486) | Bovine rumen microbial communities from tropical cattle in Woodstock, Queensland, Australia - Gonzalo_01 | ecosystem: Host-associated > Mammals > Digestive system > Stomach > Rumen ...
CAGTTCACTGCGTTTGGCGTAATAAGAGCTGTTGATAATCAGCATCACAACCCATCCGATGATAACCCAGCAATTCTTAGCACTGAACAAATTCGTGTTCATGGCGGAAGAAGCCCAGCTCAGGTTGATCAAACGGAAAACAATGACCAACACATACAGCGCCTTCAGGGAAACAGGCCCGTTCGACCGATATTCCTTCAGCCGTTTCCACACGATGAACTGAAACACACCTACGGCAATGTTTATCACAGCTGAGAACCGGTAATAGTTCTCCAGTCCGGGATATGTACTGTAATACACCCCGACATCCACCAGTCCGCGGATTGTCAGTACTTTCCCTCCAGCGATAAAGGCGATACCTATCATGGCATTTATAACCGCCCCGATGATCAGCAGAACCAGCAGGCACTTATGCCACCTCATCGGATACTCTGTAGTTTTGATTTCAGATGTCCCAATCCCTTCAGCAGTTTCATCCTGGAGATCAGCATTGCTATACGGACAAACTTCGCTGTTTTCCTTGTCGGGTGCTTCGCTGCTTGTACAGTTTTTCATATCCGGGCCTCCTGACTCAGATTTGACACTCTGGTGACATTATAACTTGCCACCCTGCGGGTGTCGAGTAACAAACTCGTAAATTTGAGTGTTTTTTAGTGTGTAGTGTTCGAGTGTTTTACTTTTCGTCATTTTCCCCCGAATCATACTTTGCACCCGTTACAAGGAACATCTTAACCTGCATGGTGTCATCCTGAGCAAGGCCGCAGGCCGCGTCGAATGGATCTCCCCGCCGCAGCGATGTTGTCATTCCGACTGTAGCCTCAGCGAAATGGAGGAATCCCTTACTCAGTGCCGCAGGCACAAAAAAACTGCAGACACTTTCTGTCCACAGTCACTTCGCATCTTAATGCTATCGCGCAAAACCACTTTACGCAACTACACATTACTATACATTACTATACGATTTAGAGAATTATCACTTTCTGCCCACAGTCACTTTACATGCTAACATTATCACATAGCAAGGATACCATTCAAGTGATTTTTTATGGAATTATAGTGAAGTATCAAAAACGCCCCGCCGCAGCATCCACCCTGTCATCTCAACCAATGCGATATGTTTCCGCGATGGTGTCATTCCGACCGACCGAAGGGAGTGGAGGAATCCCTTACTACGTCCGAAGGACGCTTTATTTTTCAGTTTTAAGTCTTAAGTTTTCAGTATTCATTAGGTATTTGGATTTTCCAAATACCCAATTCCCTTTCCCGTCTTCTTCGCGTACTCAATCTCCGACCTGGTGCTGCTTCCGATATATCCCCCTACGTTAATCACATAAATCTCATCCGCCATGTCGATCTTCCGCTTATGCATATCATCCAGCATTTCCTTGGTGCCTTCTGTCCAGACCTCATTATCCCCGGAGTGTCCGAACATGCCTACGCTGATAACGATATTCCCTTCCAGGGTCAGCCTCTTCTGGGCTTCCATGAATTCATCCTTGAAGCGGGTACTTCCGCAGAGGGTAATCACTTTATACTTTCCAACCATGGTTATTTATCCTTTCAGTTTATAAATACATCCTTGCGCCTGCCATAATATACACTGTTCACAATAATCATCACAATATCAAACAGCAAGGTATCATATAATCCCAGGTTTGTCGTATCGGCATTCGGCAAAATGGATGTCAGCCATGTTGAAAAAATCAGAGTGCTTGCAATACTCATCCCATACAGTATCTTCACAGATCCGGGACCGCTTCTCATATACTTTCCCAGTCGATATAAACAGATCAGCGCAAAAACGCCTATCGCTATACGCACAACACCAATACCAAGAAACAGATTCCTCACAGCCACCAAAAAACCGGATACGTCTAAATCAACATAGTTTCTCAGTATAGCAGCGCCACTGAGCAGACTGCGCGCAGCCTTTATACCCACAAAGAACAATACAATCTTATGCCAGATCATCCCGTATGTGTTGATACGGTGTTCCTTTATCTTCTCCGGCTTTTTAGGTTGACAGCCAGGTTTTTCACTGTCTCCGGCAGGACGTTCCTCCGCCCCGTACTCCGTTCCGCAGTAAGGGCAGAATTTGCTGGTATCGTCAAATGTCGCACCACAAGCTGTACATTTTTTCATGGCTAGCCTCCTGGGTAAGATGTGAAGATGCTTGGAGATATTATAGCCGGAGAGTAGGTAGGTGTCGAGGAAAAATAAAGTTAAACCATTGCTTTTGTATGTTGTTCTGTGCAAAAAAATAAATACGTTCTATTCGCAACGAAGTGCACTCTATTTACGTTAAATATACAGATCAATCACAATCCGTTCCAAAGCAAAGGGCTTCCGCATAAAAAAGGAGGTGAAAAATATAGTTGAAATCCTTTGTTTGGAACACTTACTTGCAAGTTGAAAGGAGAAGCCACATGAAAAAGATCGTAGTTTTATTGCTTGTTACTGTACTTATTATGATGTTTATTGCACCCGTTTTTGCTCGTGTAGTTGATTGTCCTATAGGTAACTGTACAGGTACTTACAAGTCCACAAAATACACAGAATGGAATTTTGAGTTTGGTGATAGAGTGATCGTCGCTGGTAATCCTGCTCGTGAGATATATCAGTATAGATATAAAATCGTAAAATGCTCTGAAAAAACTCACAAAATTAAAGAAAGAGAATTCTACGGCTATATAAATTGTTTCTAAGCATTCTCTTTTCTGATAGTGGTTTTATAAAAGTATTGTAAATTAAAAAAGGATTGCCTTGTATGACAACACATGTCATACAAGGCAATCTCATTGTAATCAATTTTGTCCACAGTTGATGTTTGCATCAAGTCCACATCACTGATCTACATTCAGCCTCATATCCCTATAGATTACAGAACTTAACGCATGCATAATCGCATTATACTTAGCTTGATCTGCAAAAAGCGATGTATATGTTTCCTGTGACTCTACATAACTATCCTGTGCTGCAGTATGCCTTTTGTAGATAATATAAAATTATATCATTTCCCAGCCGTCTGCCTCAATATGGATTTCCATAAAAATCAGAAATGAATACAATCCCCTTAAGGTACATTTAAGAAACCTGGGTTATATTGTCCCCGTCAACAGGGCAAACGGCCGACCCTGGTCTAGCGGATTCCATCACTTCCGGTTTTATTTCCGCCGGTGTGATGTTTCTTCATACTTTCCCTTCCCCTTTTCCCTTTTAGGCAGCGATTTCGCTGCCTTCTTTTTTGTCTCCATCAAACCAGTTTTGCAGTTTTTCCGACCACTTATGCAGGTTGGATGGTAATTAATCATTTTTTGTCTATACTGTAACTGCAAGCAGGGAGTTTCTTCATGCTCTCCTTCTTATGTATGGGAGGCAGTGTTCAGGGACACCGCCTCTTTTCAATTTCATCATTCAGGGGTTCAATTTGGTCATTTGGGGGGGATTTGATCAAATTGAACCCGTTTTTTAATTTGTACTGTTTTGTTAAGACTCATTTAAGGTTCACCGGTTATATTACAGTTGTTCACAGGGGAAACGGCCGACCCTGATCTAGTGAATACCATCTTCCTGCCGGTCCAGGGCCCCGGCAGAAGATGTTTCTTCATACTCTTTTTCTCCTCCTTCAGGCAGCGCAGCAGGCGCTGTCTTTTCTTTATGTCATCACAAAGAATGAGCAGTTTTTCATTTTGTTTGATCAATTCTCTTCCAATGATGCAGATAAACCGACCAGTTGTGCAGGTTGGGTAGTTTTGATGTGTTTTTTTGTGTATGCTCTCTGCGTTGTCGGCGATAACTTAATACTTTATTGGGGAGGGTCTGTTAATGAAAAGGTTTATCGCTTTCATCTGTGCCCTGGTGCTGATCTGCTCCATTGCGGCAGTGACTCTGGCTGCGTGTGATCACCCTGGCCAAACACTTGTCTATTCAACCATTACCAGAACCTGGACAGAGCCCCGATGGGTTCAGTGTGCGTATAATCCCTACATGCATGCGCATACCATCAAGTACATGGAAAAAGCCAATGTGTATTACTGTCACATCTGTGACCGCTCTTATGTGAAATACGTTACGGTTTTTCTTAGTGAAACATGCCCCTGCGTACACTGACATAAAGATAATTGTCTGCTATTAGTTCTCTGTTCGTTATTTCTTCCCCGGTTCCCTAACAAATCTTTTATAAGGAGGAGTACCCCGTGAAAAAGTTCCTGGCTCTCATCTGTGCTCTAGTTCTGGTTTGTTCCGTTGCGGCAACTGCTCTGGCCGCATGCACCCACACGTATATTCTGGTTCACGAAGCAGTTGCAGGTACATCTTCAGTTCCCTACTGCATGACGACTTGTGAGTATAACCAGTATGTCCACCCTCATTTTCTGAACTATGAAGATAAGGTGTATGTGTACTACTGCCCGAAGTGTGGTGATACCTATACCAAGATCGTCAAAACGTTTATCAACCAGAGCTGCCCTTGCCAGCCCTGATTATTTGCTGACTGTTTTCTGATTGTTGTCTCTTTTCCGGTTTCCTGCAAACCGGGTTAAATCATTTTTATTTTAAGGAGGGGTATTCCATGAAAAAGTCTTTGGCTCTCATCTGTGCACTGGTTCTGATCTGCTCTATTGCGGCAACAGCTTTGGCTTCGTGCACCGGCCATCATTTCAACTTGGTTTATCAGACCTCGAAGTTTTATACCAAGCCCTACTGGACACAGTGCGCAAATAATCCTTATACCCATGCACATACCAGGAAATACAAAGATCTCATCTCTGTGTACTCCTGCCCGAACTGTCATGAAACCTACACCAAGACAACCACAACCTTCCTCAGCGAAACCTGCCCGTGCGCTCACTGAGAACAGGTTGATTGCTGTCTCTTTTCCGGTTTCCTGTAAACCGGGTAAATAATCATTATTTAGGAGGAGTATTCAAATGAAAAAGACTCTGGCTCTCATCTGCGCCCTGGTCCTGGTCTGCTCCATTGCCGCAACAGCCCTGGCTGCATGCGCCAACCATTATTACACGATGGTTTATCAGACCACAAAGTATTACACCACGCCCATCTGGACAATGTGTGCAAACAATACAAACTGGCATGCGCACACTAAGAGCTGCAAGGATATCATCACGGTGTATGCCTGCCCGAACTGTCACGAAAGCTATACCACGACAAAAACAGTCACCCTCAGTGTGACCTGTCCCTGCGCTCACTGATTGTTTTCAGAATTCGATTGTTTAAGACAGCAGTCTGCTGACTACTGTCTGCCTTCCCGGTAAGAAACGGTCCGTCTGCGACGGGTCGTTCTGATAAAAAAAGGAGGATCGTATCATGAAAAAGGTTATCGCATTGTGTCTCGTCCTGGTCCTGGTTCTTTCTGTCGCCAGCCTGTGTTTTGCAGGCAACATGCGTTGCAGCCGCTGCGGAAAATATACCGCGGGAGTCGTTGATACGCAAAAAACCATTACCAGTACAGGTAAAACCCAGCACAAAATAGTCACCTCCAAGCAGATCTACTGCTCCAACTGCCATTCGCTCTACTGGGAAACCACAACAAGCTATCAGAATCACTGCAACCTGAAGCATCGTACTCAGTGGCTCACCCAGTACCTGCTCTATGAATATGACCTCTGCGGTTACTGCGGTGAAAAAATCAACGAACGGACAACCTATGTGAACTAAGTTGAACCATTGTTTACAAGGAACATCTCAACAGCAAATACATACTGTTTTTATGGAATGATTTGCCTGGTGCGAATCATTCCAATTATTCATTGATTGACAGGAGAATAATACCATGAAAAAGGTTATCGCACTGTGTCTGGCCCTGGTTCTGGTTCTCTCTATTGCGAGTCTGTGTCTGGCGGGCGGCATGCATTGTAACCGTTGTGGAAAAAACAATGCTTCCATCATAAATAACAAGACCACCTATTCCTATGCCAATATATATGTCCATAACGTAACAGCCAGCAGGCAGATATACTGCCCGGATTGCCATTCAAGTTACTGGGAGACATATTATGCCGGCCAGGAAAACCATTGCAATCCGACTCATTATCATCAGATGATCGGCCCGAATCTCAGCTATGAATATGATATCTGCGGTGTCTGCGGAGGAGCATACGATAGTTATACCCGAGTCATTCATTAAGTTCATAAATATGGATAAAAGCACAGGCGCCGCCTGTGCTTTTTGCTAACCTGTATTTGTGATGAAGGAGGAATCAGAATGAAAAAGCTTCTGGCGTTTGTCCTTGCCGCGGCTTTAGTGCTGTCCAGTGTGTCGGTGTGTTTTGCGGCACTGGTCTGTGCCCATAAGAAATGCACCTATAAGGAAAAGTGGGAGAAAAAGGATGCCCCGGTTTACTGCAGTTTCTGCGAGTACAATCATGGACCGCATCCGCATATCCGGGAGTTCTGGAAAGTAACAGGAACAGATACATGTAATATCTGCGCAAAGAGCTGGGTAGTGGAGGAATATACCGTGGATATCCGCACCTACTGCACCAGCGGTCCCCATTGAGGAAAGAGTAATGCTTTGATCTGTTGAAAAGCCGGGAGGGACGTTATTGTTCTCTTCCGGCCTCTTTTTATGCTTTTTTTCGGTTGTTCTGAATCCAGTCTGTCGCGAAATCCACAAGCTTTCGCTGGCTCATCAGGCACAGTTCGGCATTGCCAAGGGTTCCACGGTTTATGGTGCAGGTTTCTTCAAAAGCTTTGCCGATCTGTTCAAAATCCTCGCCGTCCACAAAGAGGGTTTCATAGGTTTTCCAGACGCGCTTCCCGTTTTCCATCACGGCGCTGTGTTCCACGCAGTTGTGTTTGCCGGGATAAACGGCGCGTACGTCTGCCAGATGCAGCGACGTGTTCTTGTCATAACCGACACCGATCAACAGGACATCGCCATCCAGCTCGTACAGTTTTCCAATGGGAGAACCGTCTCCGAAGATGTTGGAAAGGTCATGATTGGAAACAAGATACTCCGCATGATTTCCCCATGCGGCTACTGATCTTGCGGGGTGATCGCTGCGGATTGCCCCGGGCCAGGAACGGAACATTTCCGATACGGCGCCCATGGTATTGGTCGGCGTGATACGCTTGTCATAGGCAGGCCAGTTGTCACGAATCATCTGCCAGTATTCTTCCTCCACAGTCCAGTGGACACCATCCTCGGGATCGAGGTTCTTCCAGGACTGGGTCGGCATCATGATGGTGCCTTCTTCTCCGACTGTTTCAGTCAGCGCCTCGATGATCGTCTGGGCACCGCCGCAAACATATCCGATTTTAGATAGCGATGTATGAACCATCACCGTACGGCCTTTCTGAAGGCCGAGTGAATGAAGTGCTTGTTTGATTTCTTCTTTGGTGACAGGCCGCATGGTATACGTCCTCCCGATGATTTGTTCCGCCTGTCCTTTGGGGCAGGCGTTCATTCGTGAAAAGCATTTTAGCATGTATACATGTAATCAACAAGACATACAATTTTATGTTTTCTTTCTTCCTTTAAGCTTCACTTAAGGTTCCCGGAATATACTGTTTTCGTCAACAGGGACAACGGCCGGCCCTGATCAAGACTACTCCTTAACTGCCGGCGGAATTCGGCAGGAAAGTTTCTTCATACATCTCCCTTTTTCCCTATCCCCTTCCCCCACAAAGAGCGGCACCGGATTTCCGATGCCGCTCGATTTCTTTTTGGTCCGTTTCTTTCCGATTTGTTTGTTTTAACACAATGAAATATACCAATTTTGCTGTTACCGTGTTTTCGCTGCGATGTAACAACGGTGTAAACTTTTTTTCGTACGTGAACAAAAAAAGGATTTTTCTGCGTCTATATATAATGTAGGGCTTTAGGAAACACAGAAAGGATGTGCCGGAATGGACCGTCAGCCTGGGTGTAAACACTTTACCTTGTTCATCTGCATACTGCTTGCATGTATGCTCTGTTTTGCTGTATCCGCGGCAAGCGCAGACAGCGATTTTGAAATTGAAGGAACCACCCTGGTAAAATATACAGGGAATGGTGGTGTAGTCACCGTTCCGGACGGGATCACGGTAATTAACGAATGGGCTTTTGACAGCAGCGCCGTGACTAAAGTGATCCTGCCTGAAACCCTGGAAGAAATCCAGAGCTATGCATTCTTTGACTGCACAGAACTGGAGGAAATCACCCTGCCCGCTTCCCTGACGATTCTGGAATATTCCAGTGACGACTCCTATGACTACAAGATTTCACAGGCACAGGTTTTCTATAATAACTGGAAACTCCAGGCCATCAACGTAGCGGAAGGGAATCCGTACTATAAATCCGTAGACGGTGTGCTTTTTACCATCGACGAAAAAAAGCTGCTTTATTACCCGGCCGGAAAAAACTATGGCGGCCGGTACGCCATTCCGGAGGGAACGGAAGAACTTGGATATACTGCCTTTGCCAGCGCCGAGCTGACCTCCATCGAGCTTCCCTCCACCCTGACCACGCTGTATAACGGAGGCGGTGACTTTGGCGGCATTTCCGGCTTGCTGAAGATCTCCGTTGCTGAAGGCAACCCTCTTTATTATTCAGCGGATGGCGTGTTATATGACCGTTCCGGAACGCTGATGCTGTATCCTGCCTGGAAAGAAGGATCTGAACTGGATAAGGATTCCTTTCCCAAAGGTATTACCGGTATCGGTGCATTCTCCTTCCGGGGAAACCAGAACCTGAAGTCAATCGAATTCCCGGACGGTGTTCTCAGCGTTGACTGGATGGCTTTCCAAGGCGCCCGCTCCCTGCGGAGTGTAACTTTCCCGTCTTCCTTATCCTATGTCTCCGGCTATATCTTCAACGACTGCAAGAAACTGGAACGCGTCACCTTCCGGGGTGCAAGTGTTACCTTCCCGGATACCGATTCCAATAACACCGGAGATGACATCTTCACCAGAGCCAGGAGCGGTCTCGTACTCTGCGGACCCGAAAAAAGCACTGTGCGCTCTTATGCGGACAGATGGGGACTTGACTTTGAAGTTCTGGACAACAACACAGAAGCCGCCGGCACTGAGGCAGTCAAGCTGACTGCAGCCGATAACAGCAGTGCGCAGGCCTCTGTGGACAGCGAAATCCCGGAACCCGATATAATCGTGCTCCACACCGATACAGGTGATCTTATGATAACCGATGAGGTGGAAGAGGCAGATAATTCGTTCCCCTCCGAGCCTGAAGAAGCAGATGTTCCCGTCCCAGCCGAGCCTGAAACGAAAACAACCGGAGTTTTTGAAATACAGGATAAAACCCTGTACCGTTACACCGGCCATGATGAAACAGTCGTCATACCCGACGGCATCGAAGTACTGGGCGAATGGGCATTCGACGGGTGCGATGCGAAAAAGATCATCCTTCCTGAAACCCTGAAAGAGATCCAGTGCTACTGCTTCTTCGATTGTCCGAATCTTGCTGACATCACCCTGCCTGCTTCTCTGAGGACGCTCGGATCCATGCAGGCCTTCAATTTGCTTCCATCCCTCAAGCGGTTCAAAGTCGCTCAAGGCAACAAAAACTTCGTTGTCGTAGACGGCGTGCTCTTCAGCGCCGACAGGAAAACCCTGCTGTATTATCCGGACGCGAAAAATGCCGGTGGTCAATATTCAATTCCGGAAGGCACAACAGATTTCAACGTTTCTGCCTTCGACGGAGCCAAACTGACATCGATTGAGCTTCCTGCTTCGCTGAACAGAGTGTCTTCCGGTCTTGGTTTCTCCAGCATGAACTTCCTGAAAGAGATCACCGTTGTCCCCGGTCACCCGTCTTGTCAGTCCATCGATGGCGTTTTATATGACTTATCAAACACTTTGCTTTATTATCCCAGTGCAAAGGAAACGAAAGTCCTGGGAAAAGAAGACTTTGCCGAGGGCATCCGAATCATCGGTCATTATGCGTTCCAGAACAACCAATATATAAAAACAATTGAGTTCCCGGAGGGAGTGGAATCCATTGGCTGGATGTGCTTCACCTGGGCAGACGCCCTGGAAAACGTCACCGTTCCGGCCAGTGTACGGAGCATTGATGCGTTTGCCTTTGCAGACTGTCCCAACCTGAAGGAGGTTGTCATCCTGAATTCGGACGCAAACCTCCGCCTGGACGAATCAAAAATCAACGAGGACTACAATTTCAATATCATTGACGAATCTCCCTATGCTCGCCTCTGCGGATATGAGGGTAGTACAGCGCAGATCTACGCAGAAAAGCTGGATCTGCCCTTCAGGTCCCTTGGACCTGCACCGGAAAAAGATCCCAATGCCACTCAACCAGACCCGGAACCCACCCCGGTCTTCATTCCGGATTGCATGGAGTAAAATCACCAAACAGCAAGAGCAGTGCTATGCGGCACTGCTCTTTTCGTTTTGCTGTCCTGCCTGGTCTGTTTCTGTGTCATTCCAGGTTCAGAATGATATCCTTCCGTATTTCCCAGTCATTGCAATGCTTATATTGATAATCCCAGTACGGAATAATGATCCTGTAGAAATGATCAATGATAGCATTTGCGTCATGCTCGTTGTTCTGCATCATCTGCTGAGTGTTTTGGATGGTAAATACGTAGCGGTCATAATCAAACCAGGACAGATCCCTGATCCAGTCCAGATAGCGATCCACCATGCCCTCACAGTCCCGGGGAAACTGCAGTTCCTTCTGCATGACGCTGACGAAATCCTCATAGCTGTGTATTTTCGATCCATCCACCGTAACCAGCATAGTTCGCAGATCCTTTTCGGGAACCTCACCGTATGCATTTCCTGCTTCCGGATGCAGATTCAGGTACACATTCAGCGCGTCCTCCGCATCGGCTAATTCATGCAGAAATGGATCGCTCTCGCCCTCATACAGCTCTGTATGATTATGATACAGTTCATAATATATGCCGCGGATATGATTATGAATGAAATCCGCATGCTCCAGTTCATCAAGCTGCGTCTCATATTTCCGGACATACTCCGCGCATGCCCCGTCTTTATTCTTTTCCCGGAGCGTCTTCAATACCTTCCTGATCTTTTTGATTACGCTCTGCTTGTCTGTCACAAACAGAGTCATCAAATCTTCCGTCTCATTTGCTTCCCAGCCAAGGGCAATCAGACGGTTTTCCCCTGAAGGCCTGGCTTTTTTGTAAAACGTATTTGTAGTGCCTTTCAGGTAGTTATGAACCTTTCCGGTACCTTCCAGATTATTCAGCTGTTTGATGTATTTACGAACAAAATATGACAGTTTGCCATCCTGATTCTTTTCCCTCAGGATGGTCAGTGTCTTCCTGACCTGTTCTGGCACCATCTGCCTGT
>Ga0265298_10009939_pt1 | contig 11294 bp, 10 predicted proteins | sample AusTroGonzalo_MG_3_FD_193486 | JGI IMG/M metagenome (GOLD analysis project Ga0265298, IMG submission 193486) | Bovine rumen microbial communities from tropical cattle in Woodstock, Queensland, Australia - Gonzalo_01 | ecosystem: Host-associated > Mammals > Digestive system > Stomach > Rumen ...
GGCTACCTCTCGCCTTACTTCGTGACCAACCCCGACGCAATGGAGTGCGAGCTCGAGGATCCGTTCATCCTCCTCTTCGAGAAGAAGATCACGAACCTCCAGGACATGCTTCCTCTCCTCCAGGCGGTCGCCAAGTCGGGCCGTCCGCTCATGATCATTGCCGAGGACGTCGAGGGCGAGGCTCTCGCCACGCTCGTCGTCAACAAGCTGCGCGGCACGTTCTCCGTCTGCGCCGTCAAGGCCCCGGGCTTCGGCGACCGCCGCAAGGCGATCCTCGAGGACATCGCGATCCTCACGGGCGGCAAGCTCATCAGCGAGGACATCGGCGTCAAGCTCGAGAACGTCGGCGTCGACATGCTCGGCCGCGCCAAGAAGGTCGTCGTCGACAAGGACAACACGACCATCGTCGACGGCCTCGGCAAGTCCTCCGACATCAAGGCCCGCGTCGAGCTCATCAAGCGCCAGATCGAGGAGACCACCAGCGACTACGACCGCGAGAAGCTCCAGGAGCGCCTCGCCAAGCTCGCCGGCGGCGTCGCCCTCATCAAGGTCGGCGCGCCCACCGAGGCCGCGATGAAGGAGAAGAAGGACCGCGTCGACGACGCGCTGCACGCCACGCGCGCGGCGGTCGAAGAGGGCATCGTCCCCGGCGGCGGCGTCGCGTACCTCAGGGCCCAGAAGGCGATCGACGCCCTCAAGCTCTCCGGCGACGAGGCCGTTGGCGCGGCGATCATCGCCCGCGCTGTCGAGGCTCCGCTCCGCAAGCTCGTCGACAACTCCGGCGTCGAGGCCGCTCTTGTCGTCGCCAACGTCAAGAAGGCGACCGGCACCAACGGCTACAACGTCCGCACGGGCGAGTACTGCGACCTCCTGAAGGCCGGCGTCGTCGACCCGGCGAAGGTCACGCGCAGCGCGCTGCAGAACGCCGCGTCCATCGCGGGCCTGCTGCTCACGACCGACTGCATGGTCACCGACATCCCCGAGAAGAAGGATGCCTGCGGCTGCGGCGGCCACGGCGCGCCCGGCGGCATGGACGGCATGATGTAAGCCGATACGGCCAGCAAGGCCGGCAACCGCGGCGCCCGCATCCCGGGCGCCGCGTCTTTTTGCTATAATACGCGACAATGACGAATGCGAACAGCGACGAATGCGAACGGCCGGCCGGGCGCAGCTGGTACGTGCTGCACGTGAAGCCGCGCACGGAGAAGAAGGCCGTGGTGTATCTGGAGAGATACAGGTGCTTCAGGTACCTTCCGGTATTCGTCAAGGTCGTCAAGGTGCAGCGCAGGAAGGTGCGCAGGGAGATACCCGTCTTTCCGGGCTACGTGTTCACGCGCCTCTCGCCCGAGGAGCGGGTGGAGATGCTCAAGACGAACCTCATAGTCCGCACGATATCAGTCTCTAACCCGCGTGCGATGATACACCAGCTGCGGCAGGTGGAGCATGCGACCAAGTCCACTTCTGAGATACGGCGCGTTAACCCGTTCAAGGCCGGCGACTACGTACGCGTGAAGCTTGGCCCGATGCGCGGCATGGAGGGGTATGTCCGGCGCGAGGGGCCGAACGCCACCATCTGCCTGAACGTCGAGATACTCGGCGCGGCCGTGGAGCTTTCCATCTCGCCTGAAGACGTCGAGAAGGCGTAGGCGCCTTATTATGGGTTCCATGTTCCATGGCAAAGCGCTTCCTCGCGGCCGTCTTGGCCGGTGGCCGGTTGTTGTCGTCGCCATGGCCCTGGCCATTCCGGTGCTGTGCCTGCTGCGCGAGGCGATATTCGGAACAACGGCTAGCGACTCGTCGGTGTTCCGGTACCTCGGCTGGCGGATGACGCTGGGCGGCGGGCGTTGCTATGTGGATGCGTGGGACAATAGCGGCCCTGTGCTTTCGCTGCTCAATGCCGTCGGCTATCTTCTTGTGCCGTGTGGCAACGTCGGCCCGTCGCTTGTCTTTGCGATCCTCTGGATGTCCGCCGCGCTCCTGGCATACAGGTTTTTGCGCCCCTACGGGAAGCTCGCCGCCGCCGTCGCCGCTTTTCTGCTCTGCCTCTTCGGCCTCGGCGTGTGCGGCGGCCTTTTCATGAATTGCCGCGAGGTGCCGGGCCTCGTGTTCGCCGCCCTTGGGTCGTGTCTGCTCTTCGGCAGGAATGGCAGGCTCAGGAGTTTCTTCTTTGGTGCGTGCGTCGGCCTTGCCTTTATGGACAAGGCCATATTCGTGGCGTTCGGCTTGTCAGCCGTGGTGCTTTGGCTGTACGACTGGCTTTCGGGCGGGGAGGTCAGGCTCTTCCTTTCGCGTTGCGTGTTCTCGTTCTTGGGGTTTGCGGCTGTTCTTGCCGCAATTACCGTTGCGTATCTACCCGACGGGGTGTATCCCATGTGGGAAGCGGCGCTATTCTACAATCTGCTTGAACGGATAGCGAACGACAGCTCATGGTTGCAGTGGTGGGCGGGCACTCTTCGCGGGTGGTCGATCTGGGACTCCGGCGGCTGGGTTCTGCCGTTGTTTGCGCTGCAGCTTTCCGCTTCGCTGTATGCGCTTTGCAGGCTCCGAACGGTCGTTCCTGCGCGCATGGCAATTTATATTGGGGCATGGCTTTTCCTTGAGGTTGTCTTTGTGTTTGCCTTCAAGAGCTTCTTCGAGCACTACTTGATAATGGCCTTCCTTCCCATTTCGGTGCTTCTTGCGCTGGGGCTTCGGCTTGAAAACCCGTGGCCTTCGCGCGTCGCGATTGCCGTTTCGCTGGCGCTTTTCTCTCTGTGTTTCAGATCCGGGCTGGTGCGTTCCATTGAAAGAAACAGGAACCGCGGCGAAATGTATTCCTGGGTCGCGAACGCCATGTCGGGAAGCGAATATGTCGCCACTGTCGGCGGGCACGAGGTTTCGGAGTTTCTGGCGTGTGCGGGCAAGAAGACTCGTCAGAGGTACTTTGCGCCGAGCTTTTACCTTCAGTTCGGCGGCGAAGAGAGGAAGAAGGCCGTATTGGAGGAAATGGTTTCCTCTTTGGAAAGCCCCGACGTCGATTGGCTGGTGGTCGAGCCTGGCTCATTTGGCTGCAAGTGGCTCGAGCGGCCTGAATTTCGGCGGGCGATGGCGAAGTACGCGTTGGAGAAAGAGTTTCCGCGCCTGAGGTTTTACAAGAAGACGCCCTACGTTCCCTTGACATCTGTTAACCGATAGGTTATACTACTTGCAGTTTGTTTGGAGCGTTATGCCCCGGCAATGCCATATGAGCGTGCAAAACGCGGAAATAGAGTATTCGGCTGCATACTCCACGGGGCGGGAGCGTATGTTTATGCAGTAATTTCAATAGGACTGGGAATGATAGGCGTTGAAAGTTTTGTGGAAACGATCAAGTCGGCCGGCGTCGACTTCTTCACCGGGGTGCCTGATTCTCTGCTGAAGAGCTTCTGCGCGTATGTGACGGACACGTGCGGCGAGAGTCATGTGATCGCCGCGAACGAAGGCGGGGCGGTCGGCCTGGCGGCGGGGCATTACCTTGCGACGGGCAGGCCGGCGCTCGTGTACATGCAGAACTCGGGGCAGGGCAACGCGGTTAATCCGCTTGCGAGCCTTGCCGACCCAGATGTCTATTCCCTGCCGATGGTGCTGCTTGTCGGTTGGCGCGGCGAGCCCGGCGTAAAGGACGAGCCGCAGCACGTGAAGCAGGGCAAGGTGACGGTTTCCCTTTTTGAGACACTTGGCATTCCGACCGGGATCTTGCCTGACGATGAATTCGCCGCGCTTGAACTGACGCGGCAGATGGCCGCAAAGGCCAAGGCGGAGTCTCGGCCTGTCGCGCTAGTCGTTCGCAAGGGTCTGTTCGCTGAATACAAGCTGCAGAACAGGCGGCCAGACGTCGCGGCGCTTCCGCGCGAACAGGCGATTGAGGCGATACTCAAGTCGCTGCCGGAGGATGCCGTGGTCGTTTCGACGACCGGCATGATCTCGCGCGAAGTGTACGAGACGCGCGAACGGCTGGGGCAGGGGCACGAGCGCGACTTTCTGACGGTCGGCTCGATGGGACACGCCATCATGATCGCCCTCGGAATAGCGAGGGCGCAGCCAAAGCGCAAGGTGTATTGCCTCGACGGTGACGGCGCGAGCATCATGCACCTCGGCAACATGGCTATTGCGGGGCAGAGCGGATGCGAAAACCTGACGCACATTGTCCTCAACAACGCGGCGCACGATTCCGTCGGCGGCCAGCCGACGGTCGGCGGCTCGATCGACCTTTCCGCCATTGCCGCATCCTGCGGATACGAAGTGTCGTCAGCCGCAACCACTCTGCATGATCTACATGTTCTACATGGTTCAAATAAACCGAAGTTCCTCGAAATCAAAGTTGCCAAGGGCGCCCGCAAGGACCTCGGCCGGCCCAAGGAGCCGCCGCAGGCGAACAAGGCACTTTACATGAAGACTCTTTCGACATAAACGAGATCACGACAATGAACATAAAGCGCAACATTTTGCTGAACCCCGGCCCCGCCACCACCACCGATACGGTGAAACTGGCGCAGGTTGTTCCCGACATCTGCCCGCGTGAAAAAGAATTCGCAGGGCTTATGAAGGGGCTTCGCCGCGACCTCGTGCGAATCGTCCACGGGGACGAGCGGTATACGAGCGTTCTTTTCTGCGGCTCTGGAACGCTCAACATAGACGTCTGCCTCAATTCCCTCCTCCCCGACGGGAAGAAGGTTCTTGTGGCCAACAACGGCGCGTACTCTTCCCGCGCCGTTGAAATATGCGAGGCGTACGGACTGCCGCACATTGATCTTTCGATGCCGATCGAAAAGCCGGTAGATGTTGACGCCGTCGAAAAGGCGCTTGCGGGCGATCCCGATATCGCAGTTGTCTATACGACGCACCACGAGACCGGTTCGGGCGTGCTCAACCCCATCCGCGAGATAGGCGCAGCGGCGCATCGCCAGGGCTGCACTTTCATCGTTGACACGACATCCACCTATGCGATGCGCCCGATAGACATCGTCGCGGACAACGTCGATTTCCTGATGGCGAGCGCGCAGAAGGGGCTCCAGTCCATGACGGGGCTCTCCTTCGTCGTCGGCCGGGAAGACTTGATACGCGAATCCGCCGCGTTTCCAAGGCGCTCCTACTACTGCAACCTCTTCCTTCAGTACGACTACTTCGAGAAGACAGGCGAGATGCACTTTACGCCGCCGGTGCAGACGGTCTATGCGACCATCCAGGCGTTGAAGGAGTACTTCGCCGAGGGGGAGGCCGCAAAGTGGGCGCGGCATACGCGTGTGTTCGAGGCCATCCACAAGGGGCTCGCCGACCTTGGCTTCAGGAACCTCATAAGGCGTGAATACCAGAGCGGGCTTGTCGTTTCGGTTTGCTATCCCGACGACCCGAACTGGAACTTCGAGAAGGTGCACGACTACTGCTACGAGCGCGGCTTCACCATCTACCCCGGCAAGGTCGGTTCCGCGAAGACGTTCCGCCTCTGCGCGCTAGGGCAGATCGACGAGCCGGACATAGTCGAGTTCTTCAAGGTCCTAAAGTCTGCTTTGGATGCGCTCTCCATCAAAGTCACCTACAACCACTAACTCATCTCTCCAACTAAAAACCATGACAGTCTATACGTGCTTCTGCACTGCGGTGATCCACAAGGGGCACCGTAACATAATAAACGAGGCGCGCAAGCTCGGCGACGTCACCGTCGGCGTTCTTTCGGACGAGGCGATGATTCGCTACAACCGCTTCCCGTCGTGTTCGCTCGACGAACGAATCGCCGCAGCGCGGTCCATTGATGGCGTTGCCAACGTAGTCGTCCAGAGGGACATGTTCTACGACGACGTGGTCGCCGAGCTGCGGCCAGACTACGTCATCCACGGCGACAACTGGTGCAGCCCGGAGGCGCCGGAATACGCCATCCGCCAGAACGTCGAAAAGTGCCTTGCCGCATACGGCGGCAAGATCGTGGATGTTCCGTATACGTTCGACCCGGAGATACAGAAAATCGACGAGATCGAGCGCGAGCGACTTGCGATGCCGGAGTTCAGGCGCAGGCGCCTTCGCCAGCTCATAGGGCTGTGCCCCATCGTCAAGACGATAGAGGCGCACTCGGGGCTTACTGGGCTCATCGCGGAGAAAACGGTCGTCCGCCAGGACGACGGGCGCCTCGACCAGTTCGACGCGATGTGGGTGTCGTCGCTCTGCGACTCGACGGCGAAGGGAAAGCCCGACATCGAGCTTGTCGACATGTCCTCCCGGCTGCGGACGATAGACGACATAATGGAGGTGACGACGAAGCCCATAATCCTCGACGGCGACACCGGGGGGCTGACGGAGCATTTCGTATACAACGTACGCACGCTCGAGCGCATCGGCGTTTCGGCGGTGATTATCGAGGACAAGTGCGGGCTCAAGAAGAACTCGCTTTTCGGCACCGAGGTCAAGCAGACGCAGGATTCGATCGAGAACTTCTGCGCGAAGATCGCCGCGGGTAAGGACGCGCTTCGCACGAAGGAGTTCATGATCATAGCCCGCTGCGAGTCGCTGATCCTTGAGCAGGGCATGGACGATGCGCTTGCGCGCTGCCATGCATACGTCAAGGCCGGCGCCGACGGGATAATGATTCACTCGCGCAAGAAGGATCCGTCGGAGATACTGGAGTTCTGCGACAAGTTCCGCGCGACGGATTCGGCGACGCCGATCGTCGTCGTTCCGACGTCGTTCAATTCCGTGACGGAGGCCGAGCTTGCCGCGCATGGCGTCAACATCTGCATCTACGCGAACCAGCTCACGCGCGCGGCGTTCCCGGCGATGCAGTCCGTCGCGCAGGACTTGCTCAAGTACCACCGTGCGCAGGAAGTCGACTCGCGGCTCATGCCGTTCAAGAAGATAATAACGCTGATTGACCACAATTGACCATATTGGCTCGGCGTTCCTGCGCCGAATCCTTCGCCGCATGAAGCAGCTTGGCGTCTCCCAGTCGGAGCTCGCCCGCCGCATGAACGTCTCTCGCCCGTACATAACCAAGGTTCTCTCGCGCGACGTCAACTTCTCGTTCCGCACCGCGGCGAAACTGGCCAACGCCCTCAAGATGGACTTCTTCCCCGATCTCCGCGAGCAGGAGTCTGACAGTAACCACTGAGAATAAGGCGGGAACATGAGGCGGTTAGTTGTCAATGCCGATGACTTCGGGAACGATGAAAACAGAACCAAGGCAATCCTCGAAAGCTTTCGCATTGGGGCGATAACGCAGACGACGGCGCTTGCCAACATGCCGTACTTCGGGGAGTCTGCAAAGATGATAGCAGATGCGGGATTTATCGGCAAGATGGGCATTCATTTGAATTTGACGGAAGGCCGCCCCCTGACAGATGCAATGCGGCGGTGTCGCATGTTTTGCGATTCGTCAGGTGAATTTGATGGCAAATTCTGCCGCGATTGGAGAAATCGATTCTATCTTCCCTCGAAATACAGTGGGGTTGTCCGTAACGAGTTGCGAGCGCAGATAGAGAAATTTCTTGCGAATGGCGGGATCTACATGCATGCCGATTCTCATCATCACGTTCATACAGACTGGTCAATTGCGCGGATTGCCGTTCCGCTTCTGAAGGAATATGGGTTTGTCTCGGTGCGAAAGTCGAGAAATGTCGGCAGCGGTCTTGGCGCGGCGAAAAGGCTTTACAAGTGTTTTTTCAATCGCTACATTTCTCGGCGGTTCCGCTGTGAAGACTTCTTTTGCCTGTTCAGGGACTTGAAGGCGAGCCTTGATTCCATCCCAGACGGCAGCAGCGTAGAGGTAATGGTTCATCCGATGTTTGGCGTTCCCGGCGGGTTGAATCTGGATGGCCCGCTTACCGACAGCGGATGCCCTATTGCGGACGAGTTGGAATACTACAAGGGCAATTCGCAAAGTCTCGCGTTCCGTGATTGAGATAAAGTCGATAACGCATACTTTACGTCTCTTCGCCACGAAGTTGCGTATGCTCGATTTAGTTTTGCCTGTCATGTACTGCGGCTACCGGGGCGACAAGAACAAGATACCGTTTTACTACAGGATCAACAAGGGGCATTCTTGCGTTACAGATCTGACAGTCGGCATGGATGACATCCTGGCGTCAATGAAGAGCAATACGAGGAACGAAATACGCAGGGCGGAGCGCGAGGGGTGCGAGTTTTCCATAGTCAACGGCATGGATGAATTCATTCCGTTTCACAATGATTTCTGCGAAAGCAAGAATCTTCCAGACTATGTGAATAGATCTCGGCTAGCGAAGTACGGCAATCGGCTTCTTTTGACGAAGGTTGTGCACAATGGCGCGACTCTTGCCATGCATGCCAATATGATAGACCCTGATTCAAGCTTGGCGCTGCTTATGCTGTCGTCATCACGGCGGCTTGCCGATGGAGTCGACAGGAAATTGATAGGATGGGGAAATCGGTTCTTGCACTTTAAGGAATTGGAGTATCTTAAGGAAAAGGGCTATAAGACATATGATTGGAGCGGTGTCTGCCTTGATAAAGACGATCCGCGGTACTCGATAGGGCAGTTCAAGCTTGGCTTTGGAGGGAAAGTGATTGATAGTTGGACGCTTGAGTCGCCGATGTACGCGTTTCTGATTTGGCTTCGAGCCCGGCTGCGGCTTTAACTATGTAGGGCAGGTAGAAGGGTTGTAGTGAAGTTGTAGGTTTAAGTTGTAGTTGTAGAATGGATGGTTGAGTATAGTTGTAGGGTTAAGTTGTAGGCTCTCTGAAAATATGGTTAACCATGTAGAACATGTAGAGCAGGTAGAAGGGTTGTGATGAGGTTGTAGGTTTAAGTTGTAGTTGTAGAATGGAATTGATATCTTTAGGAAGTTGATAGTTAGGCGTCCGCTCTACAACTACGACTAGCAACTACAACTATTCTTTAACCATGTAGCCTCCTTCGCTAAAGCTACGGCGGCCGAGGAACATGTAGAGCAGGTAGAAGGGCTAGTCCACCAATGGGGGCAGACACTGTCTTTGATATAACTGAACGCGAATGATTGAGGAGGATAATGACATGCCAGCTACGATGATGTTAGAACAGATTGCCAGCTATCCGGTTGAGGATCGAGTAATGATGGCAGACGCCATCATAGAGTCTCTAAACGGCATTGACCCAAATGTTGATGCCGCATGGAGCGCCGTTGCCCGCAGGAGAATGAGGGAACTTCGCTCCGGCAAGGTGCGTGGTATTCCTGCCTCAACGGTTTTTTCGCGTGCACGCAATCTTTGCAAGGTATGAAGACAATATTTCATCCTGATGCCGAGGAGGAATTCATTGCGGCAGTTCGACATTACTCCGACATCGATCCATCTCTTGGGGCGGATTTTGAGGCGAAAGTGGAGGAGGGTGTTTTGCTGGCAATGACGTTTCCGTCTATGTGGCGAGAGATAGGTCAAGGACTTCATAGAGTCTTGATTCGTAGATTTCCATATGGAATAATCTATGCTTACGACGAAGACATTTTTTACATCTTAGCGGTGATGCATCTTCATGCGCGACCAGGATATTGGAAGAACAGGACGAAAGATTCTCCAGTAAGGCCAAGGAGGACGAGAGGCAAGCGCGGGAAGCGTTAATCGTACCACTTGGTACATATCTGGTCTGATTGCGAATGGCGTCCGCTCTACAACTACGACTAGCAACTACAACTAAATCATCCGCTCTACAACTACGACTACAAACTACAACTCTTTCAACATGAAAACCTCAGTAGAAATCACCCTCAAATCCCTCTCCCTCTCTGGCATTCCCGAGAAGGCATTGCCTATTTCGCGTAACCTTCTCACCGTCGAGATGATCTGGCCCAAGACCGGCACTCCGCGCAAATCGGCATCGCGGCAAATCAGGATGAAGAAGGGCAAGGTCGACTTCACCACGGAGCCCTGGGCAAAGCGCGTCCTCTTCCGCGAGGACATTGACGGGCATACGGCTTTCACGGTTTCCATCACTGAGCCTGTGACGCTCCAGAAGCTGCACCGGCTTCTCCAGCTCACGGCAAAGGCGGCGCTCAAAGAGGGCGCGGACGTGATCGACGCCGCGCTAGTCTCCTATGGCGACATTGCCGCCGCGCCGGTGGACGCCCTCGCGACGATGGTAGCCGAGAAGGACGCCCCTCGCATCATCGTACAAGGCGTTTTAGACTACGACGATCTTCCGGCGGCTGGCGAGATAAAGGAAGTTGTCGTGCCGCTGACCCGGCCGAAATTCGGCCGCAAAATAGGTTCGCTGACGTTGCTTGTGCAGGGGTGAGCATAGTTGTAGGTTTAAGTTGTAGGTGTAGAATGATGTCATGAACGTTTGCTTGTTCTTTGAGGGAACTGGACAAGGCGTTGCCGGCAGGATCACCAACGTGACGCGGCTTCACGACGCCTGCGTTGCCGACGAACGGCAAATGCTCCACCTTGAGCCTGGGGTCGGAACGCACTTCGGCGCATACATCGTCGGGAAGATCGCGGGCGCCGACTGGCGCGCATCGTTCCGATCCGCCAGGCGCTGGCTTGAGTCTGTGTACAAGTCGCTGCCGCCTGACGGCATAGCGACAAACGTCTTCATCTTCGGCTTCTCCCGCGGCGCCTTGCTCGCGCGGCACACGACGGCGTGGCTCGACAAGCTTGGAATCGTCGTCGCATACCTCGGGCTGTGGGACACCGTAGACTCCACGATTGGACTTGATGTGTCGGAGACATGCCCGGAAAACGTCAAGAAGGCGCGGCACGCCGTATCACGCGACGAGACGCGGCGCTTTTTCGAGTACGTTCCGCTAAGATCCGAGCGGAAGGGCGTAGTGGAGGAGCTTGTTTTCCCGGGCGGACATAGCGATGTCGGCGGGCTCTACGACGATGACCACCGGATTGCGGATGTCGCGCTTGCCTGGATTGCGGCGGGGGCGAAGCGGCAGGGGATGAGGATCAAGAGGGGCGTCAGGATGGTGCAGACGCTGGATGCCGCGCCGCTGACGTTGCATGACGAGCATGGGGTGGCCTCGAACCTGTGGGGTGCATTCGACAGGGTGAGGCGCAACTTGAAGGGGCTGAAGCTCCACCGCGCCTGGAGGAGGGGTGAGTTGGAGATGGAGTTGTAGGTTTAAGTTGTAGGCCCTCTGAAACTATGATTAACCATGCAGAACATGTAGAGCAGGTAGAAGGGTTCATGGATGGGTATGGCCGTACCCGGTTCGTCAAGTAGGATGTGCACCCGATAGCTGATGGTTGCTTTTTTTGTTCGTCAAATACTGGACACTCTGAAGCTTGCGCTGACGGGAGCTGAGGCGGTTTGGGCGGAGGTCGATGACCCC
>Ga0265298_10009941_pt1 | contig 11292 bp, 7 predicted proteins | sample AusTroGonzalo_MG_3_FD_193486 | JGI IMG/M metagenome (GOLD analysis project Ga0265298, IMG submission 193486) | Bovine rumen microbial communities from tropical cattle in Woodstock, Queensland, Australia - Gonzalo_01 | ecosystem: Host-associated > Mammals > Digestive system > Stomach > Rumen ...
ATTCCGGCAACACGGTATATGCAAAATGAGTGTCTCTGTCACCGACTGATGAAATGAGATATGCGCTGGTAAACGGATTATTGCCGTAATGGCGAAACCGTTTTAAATAGGAGAGCCATTCATCTTTGTCGAATTCTTCAAGAGAAGGTATGCCGTTTCTGTACTCTATTTTTGTGGCTGCGTTTGATTCAAAGGTCGCTGGATTGTTGAACAACCTGAAAAACAAGGTTTTCCATACGAGATTTCGCAAATCGAGCGTGTCGTCCAATATGATATGCTCAATCTCCCACATTGAGTTTTTATCAAGGCTTCGGTACACATTGGTGAATTTTCCTGTTTTGAATATTTCGTCAGTAGTCCATGGCATCGGCAATTTGTCAATAAACCGACGTTTCCAAATAAGCTGTCGTTCGAGCATTGTTTTGAAAAATTCATCGTAATTGTTGGTGTCTTTTTTTAATGCAATATTCGGCATTTTCCCAGACCAAGATTCATTTTCGTAGTTCATAACCAATAATATATTTAAGTATAAGTATTTATACTTTCCCGAGTCTGGAATTCCTAATGAAAACGCCCTCCTATAAATATACTACAAGCAGGGTTGCAAACCGGCTTGTCGGATGCGGGGACTGTTTCCTTTCATCATATCCTTTTCAGTCCCCGCAACATAATCCGAAAACAAAGGCTTTGATGGGAAACTATATAAAGGAATATGATAAATATCGCTTATTTACAAAGAGTTAGAACATCACGTAAATCCGGTAAGAACACTATTTACCGAAGGTCTTTGAAGGCAGTCCTTGAAGAACAGTCACAAAAGAATCCAGTGTCCGAGGAGACCCTCAATGACGAACAGAAAACCAGAGAGCTCAAAGAAAACGAGCCTGGCATTTTCCCGATTTCCCTTACAACAGAGCAACCACAGTACACTAATGCATTGTTCAATCGTAAAACCGTCAAAGGCAGTGTGATATTTCTTGACATTGATAGTGTTGCTCTGGCTGAAAGGCTGTTTGAGGATGCGGATGTTCTGCAATCATTGTTCCCGCCACTATTGGCGGTTTGGTATTCCTTGCGAGGCAAGATTCACATAGCGGTTCGCTGTGATTGGATAGGCTTTTCTGGATATGCGGCGGCTTGGATTGGTATTTCAGATAAACTATCCGAGATAATTTCAGGACTATACGGCAAAACTATATCCAAAATGTTCAGCACAGCAAATGACGGGTGTATGATAATACCAAGCCATTGTGTCAGCGCATGCTATACGAAAGGGTATCGATGGTTTGGGGATGGAATATCATTTGCAGGCGAAAATGTTTTCATTCCAGACCAAAAACTTGTGTCTCAAAATATCTGGAGGGAAGAACAGAAGGTCATTGTCGTCAAAGACACCCTTTTCACTGACGATGAGGCTAAACGAAGATGGCGTCGTGGAACGGTCAATAGCTGGGTTAAGTGGGCTAATGAGAACCGCAAATGGGAATATACAACAGAGAACAAGCAGCTTGAATATAATAAGAGTATCTACATCGAACCGGGCGTCAGTAAAAATATGGAACATGAAACCATAAGGTATTGTGAGAATGATGGCGACTACTACACCATTAAATTTGAACGCAAAGGGTATTCAAGTAGGAAACTTCTTGATGGCCGCAAACGATGGTTAAATGCGGTGGCCAAGTTTGCCGCATCGGTTCTTTCAGTCTCTTTTGAAGAGTGCCTGTACATAACATCGGTTTTTTATATCCGGAACTGCGAGCCATGGTATGCATGTGAAGTGGAAGACCCCGAATCTTTCATTCAATTGAAAGTCGAAGACGCTTATGCAAACAGAGTTAGGAATATGAACACGCTCAATGGGTTGAGGGATACCCGTGAGATAATAGTGGATCCGTGCGACTATTCCTACGAGGATGAAAGTTCTTACTATTGCGGACAGATATGTTATCATAGCGGCCGGGAGCAATCATCAATGGCCAGAGCGGTCAAAGCACAGCTAAGGGTCAACAAACTGAGGGAATGTTACACTGATGGTGATACCCTCGTTTCATTGACAGAAAAGATGTCATGTTGGTATTCAAGCATAACAGAAACAACAGTTTACCGCATTGCGAAAATCGCTGGTGTGAAAGTCAACTCAACAAAAAAATACAAAAGCAAATACAGTGAAAGGTATGGGAACCGGTATGCCGGCAGGTACGATTATGTAAACGCATACGATACGAATGGAAAAAGGACACGTGTGAAGAAGGAATTGGTTGATAATCAGAAGTATTTCGATTCAAAAAAGAAATACAATGCATACGTAAAATCCCTTGATGCAGGATAAACAGGCAGCGTGCTGCCTGTCATTCAGATGGGTTGAGTTCCACCTAACTTTATCAAGGAACTTCGTTTACACCTTTGATGATAATGATAACAAAATTGATAAAAATATATATTTACATATATATTCACACACACTATACACATCGCTGTTTTTTTTATCAGCTTTTATAAAAAGTGCCCGCCCATTTATTATTTGTAGGGAAAGGTGATACCAAACTCTTATTTTAAATGTAAAATATTCAAAATGAACGAATTACTTATTTATTACACAGAAAAGATGGAACGGTGCTTGGAGCGAGGAGATGTCGTTCAAGCGGACTTCTATGAGGAACTGTGTTGGGAAATTGAACAGCAAATTACCGAACAGCAAATATCGGAATCGGACCAAACAATGGAGCTGTCGGCTTAAACAGGTCGTTCTATTGCTGGTTACTGGGAACAATAGCTTTAAAAAAATACCACTGTAATATTTTGAATTACAGTGGTATATACTAAATATATATTCGGCTTTGACTGTCAATTGCTGCTGACAATGCTTCTCACCTATTTATCCAACAACTGCCGCACAACTTTTGACTCGTCTATTCGCAGGTCATCAGAAAGCAAATCCCCATATTTTTTCTGCCAGATGTCCATGACCGCTTCACGTTCTTGCTCCTGAGTATTACATAGATACGAGTGGAAGGCTGATACGCTATGGTGACCAGACATAGCCATAATAGTCCTGTCTGGAACTTTACCCGCCAATGAGGAACAAAGATAACGGCGCCCCATTTTGGAAGAAGCCACCTCATATAGCTTGTAATCAACAATTTCCCGTTTCTTTCCAACAATGCGAGAAATTTGGACGTTCCGGGCCAATCCGATTTCGTGGAACAACTCTTTCAAATACCGGTTGAAATCCTGATTGCAGATGGGCGTGGGCAGAATATAATGGTTTTCCTGTAACATCTTCGCCAACAATGGATTCAAAGCAATATTGACAGTTTGGTTAGTCTTATGCTGTATGCGCTGGATAACTCCTTCAACATAGTTGATGTGGTCACTACGCAAGGTTTCTATATCAGAGTAGCGCAGACCTGTGGTACAGGCGATAATAAACAGCTGTCGCACGTTCTCGAGCCGTTCATTGCTTGCCCTGTACTCGTAGATTTGAGAGAACTCCTCATCAGTGATGGTCACATTTTGAGGCCGTATCTTGCTGTTGTCATATTCTTGAAAATCCTTGCAAATTTCTATGCCTTTTCGTTCCGCGGCACAGAAAAAACAGAACAGAATTTCCATATAACGTACCACAGTATTATGGGCACGAGGTCGCATTCCCCGTTTGCTGTCCGCCTTGTCCTTGCCTTCCGTGAGAAACCAATCAAATTCTTTGAGAAGTTTGGTGTCAAAGGTCTTGAAATCCAGATAGAAACCCTTATGCACCTTGCGTTTCTCATCCTCGAACTTATGAAGTGCCTCTGCCACCAACTTATATTTTTTCATCGTTTTCTCCGTAATGACCTCGTGGTTTCGGTTTTCGCGGGTCGAAAGATTCTCCAACACATTGTCAACGACAGCGAAGAAGGTCTTACCCTCGTCGATCAATTTCAGTTTTACCCAGAAAAAGTTCTTGAAGCCCTCCTGTGTAGGTATCTCTGTCAGAGGCAAAGTGTCCTCATATTCTCGCGCGATGGTGGCGAGATTGGAAAGCTTGCCGTTTAATACGTTTTTTTCTGGATGAGTGCTTACTCGCATCTTTTTCTTATCCCATTGTGCCGCCAACACATGAACCCCAGTGTTGTAACGAAGTTGTTGTCCTTTTAACCTGCAGACCAAGTACACGCTGCGAGGCATGCTCGCGGGCTTATTAGCCCCATACAAATAAAGATTTGTGTTCATTTTTTTATAATATGTTGGCAGAACTAACCCAGTGCGTAATTAACCCTGTCAACGGTTTATTATTAAAAAAGTATGTAAGCACGGTCTGCGCACTGACTGTGCCAATGATATTGACAAACAGACCATTGATACAATAACCATAATAAAAAGTGAGGGCAATTTTACGGCGGAGTGAAATTTTTCAGGGTGTACTTTCGCCTAATGTCATGTAAAACATTGTAATTGTGTACTTTATAGGTATATGTGTTCAAGTTTTTCCAGAAAATTTTGAACACTTCTGAAACTGTGGGATACAATTTGCCCCAGTCCCATGCAAAAAAATTGATACGATTGGGTGTTTTTCTGGAAAAAAATCGGGCGATTTTGCTGTTCAAGATGGCCTCTTTGAGACCCCCTTGAACATTTTCTTGAACGCTTTTTGGAAAAAACGAGAAAGCGGGCGGCGAACCCACATTTTGCAAATCACTTATTTTCAGGCATTTAAAACAAAAACACCCAGCTGAAAAACTGGGTGTTTCGTTATTTTTGAGCGGAAAACGAGGCTCGAACTCGCGACCCCGACCTTGGCAAGGTCGTGCTCTACCAACTGAGCTACTTCCGCAAATGTTGGGTCGTAGAGACGCGATTAATCGCGTCTCTACATTTGAGCGGAAAACGAGGCTCGAACTCGCGACCCCGACCTTGGCAAGGTCGTGCTCTACCAACTGAGCTACTTCCGCTTATCTTTTGCTTGGCTTGGTTTGTACCTCGGGCGGGACTTGAACCCGCACGGGCGCGATGCCCAAGGGATTTTAAGTCCCTCGTGTCTACCATTCCACCACCAAGGCAACGTTCAATGAACCTTTCTCAAAAATGAGGCTGCAAAAATACAACTTTTTTCAATTCCACCAACATCCTGCCGAAATATTTTTCAAAATCCTTTTCTTTTTATAATAAAAAACAGATATTCAAATATTTATGATGATAAGCCGAAAGCCAAAATCTATAACATCGCTTTCCTTGGTTGTATGTTTTTTTGATTATTTCGGGAAAATGGCTGACATTTTCCAAATTTTCCTTACTTTTGCACCCTGCTTTTTGCAGATTTTCATTTCGTATAACCATCAAAATTATTAATATGAAAAAAACGCTTACATTTTTTGCCGCTCTGCTGGTGTTCTCGCTGACATTGTCGGCTGCACCGGTCACTCAGGAACAGGCCGCCACAGTGTGCCGCCACTTCCTGATGCAGAAACAGGCCAACCACAACATTGAAAGCACGGAGTTCCAGTACCTGAAGACCGCCTTCCACAACGGCGAGGCTTACGCCTACATCTTCCGCTGTCTGCCCGTCGGCTATGTGGCTATCTCCGCTTCCGACCACTTTGACCCGGTGGTGTGCTACTCCTTTGAGAGCGACTACCTCTCGAATCCCGGCTTCGACTTCGCCATGGAGGCCTACGGCAACATCATTACCTATCAGGAGCGTATCGGCAAGGACTTCAACGATGAGGTCTCCGCCCGTTGGCAGCACTACCTCAACCCCGCTTTCACCGCCGAACCCACCCGCGCTGTGGTGGTGTCGCCGCTGTTGACCACCAAATGGAACCAGGGCACCTTCTTCAACACCTTCTGCCCGTGGGACATCCAGGGTGATGACGGCCATGTGGTGACCGGCTGCGTGGCTACGGCCATGAGTCAGGTGATGAACTACCACGGACATCCTTATACGGGTATCGGCGGTTCATCGTATGTGCCGTATCCTTACGGCCGCCTTACCGTGAGATTTTTCGAGCAGACCTATAACTACAACGCCATGCCCAACGTGCCGGGCGGCTACTCCAACGAGATGGCGAAGCTGATGCTGCACTGCGGTGTGGCTGTGCAGATGGGCTACAGCGCAGGTGGTTCCGGCGCCAATAGCGTTACCGCCGCCGAGGCTATGCGCCGCCACTTCAAATACGACTCCGCCTGGATTTGTCCGCGCCAGCTTTACGACTCGATAGATGCGTGGCACAATGTGCTGAAAAGCGAACTCGACCTGCGCCGTCCGCTCTACTACTCCGCCGACAATGGACACGACGGCCACGCCTTCGTGGTGGATGGCTACGATGAGGATTCCAAGTTCCACGTCAACTGGGGCTGGGGCGGCAGCGGCGACAGCTATTTCACCATTTCCGACAACAACCCCTCCGATATGATGAGCTTCATCTATAATGCAGAGATCATCCGTGCGGCTATCCCTGTGACCGATGCCCCCGGCGCTTGCCACGGCTTCTATCGCGTGGATGCCGCCAAGGGAACGTTCTACTCCGGAATGCCTACCCGCAACTACGACCCCGACACCGAGTGCCAGTGGATGATTGCCGCTCCGGAGGCCAGCCGCTACACCTTCCATTTCGACCGTTTTGAAACGGAAGAGAATGCCGACGTGCTCACCATCTACAACGGTCCTACCGTGGAATCAGGCGTGGCCGGCACCTTCAGCGGAAGTGAAATCCCCAGCGACGTGATCGTGACCGCCGACAGCGTGCTGGTAACCTTCACCACCGATGGTCAGAACCAGTACAAGGGCTTCCAGATCAGCTACAATACCATTACCGCAACGCAGTACTGCTCCGATGCCACCATCACTACCGCCGGTTCCACCACCATCACCGACGGCAGCGGCGACGCGCCTTACCGCAACAACACCGTGTGTACCTGGACCATCAACGTGCCCAACATGAGCCGTTGCTATTTCAGTTTCCCGCAGCTGGAGTTCGGTAGCGGCGACTTCGTTGAGATTTACAACGCTACTACCACCCCGGCAACTCTTCTGCACCGCTTCGACAGCCAGAACTACCCCGAAAGCGATGTGCTTACTTTTACTTATGGTAAAATGAAAGTGCGCTTCGTGGCCGACAACTGGGACATTGACAATGGTTTCGCCATGACTGTGGAACCCGTGACGGGCGTGAACAACTACGCCGGCGTGGACGAACTCCGCATCTTCCCCAACCCCGCCGTTGACCAGCTCTCCCTCACTTTCTTCTCTGAAAAAGCGGAAACCATTGGCTGCCAAATCACTGATATGAGCGGCAAAGTGGTGAAAAACGAGAGCTTCCAGCATAATGGCGGTCTCTTTGAGGAGAGAATCAATGTGAGCGACTTGTCGAAAGGTATTTACATGATTCGTATTCAGACAGGGCAGGGTAGCTCAATGCAGAAATTCATCCGCCAGTAGTTGCATAGACATAAACAATTTATTGTTACTAAAAAATACAGTTGATTGGCGGTACTCAAGAAACTAAACACTAATTTTGCATTTTAGAACATTTTTAATTGTTAACCTAAAATTTTATGATTATGGAAACATGTAGTATGAAAAAGTACATGGCAGAATTTATCGGTACCTGTGTGTTGGTGCTGATGGGTTGCGGCGCCGCTGCATTGGCTGGTGACAGCATCGGTTGGTTAGGCGTATCTTTGGCTTTCGGTCTCTCTGTAATGGTGATGGTGTATGCCATCGGACCCATTTCAGGTTGCCACATCAATCCGGCTATCACCCTCGCTATGTGGGTAAACAAAAAAATCTCCAGTAAAGATGCAACCAAGTATGTTGTATCGCAGGTACTGGGCGCACTGCTGGGTATTGTGATCCTCGCTATCATCAGTGGCACGAATGAAGGTCTGGCCGTCAACTCTGTTGACCCCTATGGCAGTGGCTATTCATGGTGGGCTGCTTTCATCTGCGAATGTGTGATGACCTGCCTCTTCCTATTGGTCATTTTCGGTGCCACCAGCGAGAAAGCTCCTGCTGGCTTCGCCGGTATCGCCATCGGTTTGAGCTTGACGCTCATCCACTTGGTGTCGATTCCTGTCACCAACACCTCTGTCAACCCGGCTCGTTCCATCGCTGCCGCTGTTCTTGACCTGAACGCCAACAATGGTCTCACCGACCTTTGGATCTTCATCCTCGCTCCTTGCGCTGGCGCAGTGGCGGCTGCTCTGATCTGGAGATGCCTCTCTGGTGAGAGTTGCAAAAAAGATAACGAATAATTCTGTCATGCCCTATTTATTGAGCATTGACACTTCCACGCAGATCTGCTCGGTGGCTCTTTCGAGGGGCACCGAGCAGGTTGCTTTTCGTGAGACAGCGGAAGGCCGCTCGCATGCCAAGATTCTGCTGCCCTTCATCGAGGAGGTGCTGCAGGAGGGCGGCATCGCTCCCGGTCATCTCAATGCCGTGGCAGTGAGCATGGGACCGGGTTCGTACACCGGTCTCCGCATCGGCGTTTCCACCGCCAAGGGACTGTGCTACGCCTTGGGTATTCCGCTCATCGGCATTCCCACCCTGCAGGTGATGGCCGCCGGCGCACTCGAAACCGCCCGTCCCGAAACAGGCACGCTGCTGTGTCCCATGCTGGACGCCCGCCGCATGGAGGTTTTCAGCGCACTGTACGATAGCGAGCTGCGGGAAGTGGAACCCTATTCCGCCAAAATCATCGAGGCAGACAGTTTCCGTGAGCTGCTCGACCGCCAGCCGGTGCTGTTCTGCGGAAACGGCATGGAGAAGTGCCGCGAGCTGCTGGCCACACACCCCAATGCCCGCTTCGACGCCACCCCGCTGTCGGCCCGCCGTATGGCTGCCCTCGCCTTGCAAAAGTACGAGAGCCAGCAGTTTGAGGATGTGGCCTACTGCGAACCCGACTACGGCAAGGCTTACATCGCCGCCAAACCCAACGTGAAAGGTCTGCACTGATGGAACGCAAGAAGAACACCAACGTCATCGCACTTACCGACTACACGCCTGCCGGCCATTCGGCGGTGCGCCATGCTGCGTCGCTGGCCCGCTTCTTCGAATCCACCCTGACCATCATCCCCAACTTTTCGTTCAAGGGGGAGATCCCCAACCGTGCCACCACCCCGGAATTCACTGCCCTGCTGGAACAAGTGGCCGGGCAGGTGACGGTGCGCGTGGACGACACCCCCTACCAGCCGCAAAGCCTGCATGCCATGGCTGAGTCGGCCAACAACATCATGTATGTCATCGGCGTGACGGGCAGCCGCAAGGAGAGCTACTTTACCCCCCAACAGGCTTTGCGCTTCATCGCACCTTCGCGCCTTCCCGTGATGACCGTGGGCTTGAACGGCCCGCATGACGACCACTGGCAGCATGTGCTGCTCTCGGTGGAGGTGGACCTGCCTGCCAAGGAAAAGGCCTTGTGGGCCGGCTATTTCAATCGCTACGGCCATTCCACCATCCACATCCTTCACAATGAATACCAAGACAAAATCTCCAAAGAAAAACTAGAAGACCATCTGGAGTTTATTGAAAAATTATACACCAACCTTGAAATCGAACCGGTAACACACGTCATCCGCCCCAAGGCCTACGACTTGGACCAGTATGCGGTGGAGCACGCCGGCGAGTATGAAGCTTCGGCATTGGTGGTGATGACCACCACGCATAAAACCTTCATCGACAGAGTTTTCGGTGTTCGGGAGCAGCATCTGCCCGCCAACGCCGCCGGTCTGCCCGTGCTCTTCCTCAACGAACGCGATGACCTGTTCGTGCTTTGCACCTAATCCCCCATCCCCATGAAGAAAAAATTATTAATCCGATATGTTTTACTGCTCATCGTGGCTCTGCTGGCCTACGGCGACACGCTGTTGCTGAAGTACGCCTCCGACGACCGCATGATCATCTTTGAGAACGATTACACCCTGCAGGGCGATGTGAAGAGCGTGATGACCAAAGACGCCTTCACCGGCTATTTCGGCGAGGGCGAACAGTTGGTGGCCGGCGGCCGTTACCGTCCGCTGTCACAGCTCACTTTTATGGCCGAATATCAGGCTTTTGGAGGAAAAATCAAAGACGAAGTTGGACTGAATCGGGCTCCGCAAAACGAGGAGCTTTTCTCCAACAGCGTCCTTCCCTATATCCAGCACGGCATGAATGTGCTTTATTTCATCCTGCTCTGTTGGGTCATCTATATTTCTCTTCAAAAAATATTTCCCCAGTTTGAAAACGAGAAGTGGTATCTGTCGCTTCCGTTCCTCGCCACCCTGCTGTTTTTATTGCATCCTCTTCACACAGAAGCGGTTGCTAATATCAAAGGAAGGGATGAAATCATGAGCATGTTGGGCGCAATGCTGGCATTGCTCACCGCCTTGAAGTTTGTGGAGAGCCGGAAATGGTGGTGGCTGGTCCTCTCCTTTGTGACCATGTTGTTGGGAATGTTCGCCAAGGAGAACGCCGTTACCTTCCTCGCAGTGATTCCGCTGGCTCTGCTTTTCAAAGGACCAGAACGGAAACTCGACTATGTATGGACCGTGCTGCCCGCACTGGTGGCCTCGCTGATATTCATCGTGGTGCGGTCGCAGGTGCTGGACGGGGTGCTCGACACGACGCATCAGGAGCAGGTGCTCAACAACCCATTTGTGAATGCCACTAAAGGTCAGGAAATTGCCACCGTGCTGCTGACATGGGGCATCTATTTCAAACTGCTGATTTTCCCGCATCCGCTCACCCACGACTATTATCCCAACCAAATAGAAATCACCAACTTCAGCAATGCCGCAGTATGGTTTGTTATCTTGATGGTTTTGGCCATGTTGGCGTATGTGGTCTATGTGTTGGTGCAAATTTTGAGAGGAAAAAGAAAAGATAATCAAGTATTTGCTTTCGGCATCGCCTTCTTCTTCATCACCTTCTCCATCACTTCCAACCTACTCTTCAACATCGGTACCTTTATGAACGAGCGTTTCATGTTCATGCCGCTGTTGGGCTTTGCGCTGGTGCTGGCCTTTGCTTTCCGCAAGTGGGCGGCATGGGGCGTTGGTGTGCGGCAAGAGGTGGTTCAGAAAAGGGTGAAACAGGCAGGCACGATGCCCGCTTGGGTCACCGCCCCCATCGCGATGGTGGTGGTATTTCTGCTGCTGTGTACCGCCTATACTGGCAAAACAGCGGTGAGAAATATGGCTTGGAAGAATGATGACACGCTGTTCATCACCGATGTGGAGACTTCTACGGAAAGCATGAAGTGCAACTTGTCGGCGGGCGGCAGTTATTTGAATTTATATCAGAAAGAGAAAAAGGCCAAATATCTGAAG
>Ga0265298_10009942_pt1 | contig 11291 bp, 6 predicted proteins | sample AusTroGonzalo_MG_3_FD_193486 | JGI IMG/M metagenome (GOLD analysis project Ga0265298, IMG submission 193486) | Bovine rumen microbial communities from tropical cattle in Woodstock, Queensland, Australia - Gonzalo_01 | ecosystem: Host-associated > Mammals > Digestive system > Stomach > Rumen ...
ATCTGCTGCTATTTCTTTATTATAATAAGTACCATCAGGGAATTCTAAGCAGTTTACATTTACTTCGTAAATAGTAACAAACACAGAATCCATCCATGATGGTTTATTTGTAGTATCAATAGAAGTAATTATATAATCTCCATCAACTGGTATAGAACCATTGATATCAATACCATAATCTCTAAGAGATTGAATGTTATCGTTTTGATAATACCATGTATTTTGTGACGCATTATATCTGAAGATATAAGTACCAGCACTACCATCAAACTTCTCAGCAAGAAGATCTTCATTGTAGATTTTAGCATTGATAATACTAGTTTGAGTTATTGTAGCTTTAATACCAATACCATAATCAAATAGAGCAATATCTTCAGCTGTAGGTTCTTCAGGATATAAATACCCATCAATAAAATCATCTGTATTTGTAGGAACAGCTTTATACATATTCCATTTGAATACAGGAGGTTCGTAATATACAATAATCATATCTCCATCTACAGGAGATCCTTCATATTCTATTGCAAATCCTTCAAGGTTGCCATATTCGAAACTAGTCTTATAAACTAAATCATCGGTAATATATCTATATACAGTAACAGTCCAATCATCATTGTCTTCATTATATACAAATTCAATCCTACCAGGATATTCATGGTAAGGATCTACATCATTATAAGTAAGATAATTGTCATATACTACATTAGTGACACCATCTACAAGCTTAAGTTGTAAATAATCATTCATGATAGTTTGACAATTAACAGCATCAGGATCATATGTCTCTTCAATCATACCAGTAATATTCTTGGTAAAGGTTAAAGAGAGAACATCATCAACTAAGCATATACCATTAAATTTTATTCCATATACCTCATCTACATCAACAGACTCACCATCGAGAGTCCAAGATGGATAAGTATTATTTTTAATAATGATAACAAAAGTATTTGTACCACTATAAGTGATTCCACATTCGCTAAGAGTAGCAAATGTAAGAGAACCATTTACAATCCACTGAGAATTATCTGAATCATAATCAAATTGATAAGTTCCTACTCTATTACCAAAAGTATTATAAAGAAGTTCCTCATCACTGATTGTTACAGTTGCTCCTATATTTTCATATGTAAGTGATCCACCATTTGTACAAACAAATGTTGTAATGATAGAACCACTAGCAATATTATAATCAAAATTTGAAGTATATTTATTTACGTTGATCTGTAGATCTACATCAGCTAGATTAGCTGTTGTGGACTCATTGGGTTGAACAGATATCTCTGTATTAGATAGCTGGACATTATTCATCCTGGCTTCATTAACTACTCCTGCACTTGGATCATACATAGTAGTCATTATACCAGAAAAATCCATATACTCTTTATCTAGATTATAAGTACCTGTTTTATTAACTACTTTACCTTCTTCTGAATCGTAATATTCATCAGAGTACTCTTTTACGTAGTAAGAAGAAGTACCTACTGTGAAGTAATAAGAATTATGTTCTACATCTTCTGTTACTTCAACAGGAATTAGTAATTTACCATCACTTGCAGTATAACCAGGAATATTAGCTGCAACTGTTACATATGTATAATCAGTATAAGCTGTATAATTTATTTTAGCATTATACTGATATCCCTTAAAGCCAACCTCTAGTCCAAGAGGAGAATCCACATCATCTTTCATTAGATCTGCAACAAATTTTGCAGATCTCATTTTAATACTATCTGGATCAATTGTAGATCCAGGTTGTAATTCAGAGTCTATAGTTGTATAACCATATCTATCATTTCTAGGATTATCTACTATATAGGTAAATTTATACTTACCAATAGCAGATCCTATAGTTTCATTAATTTTCTTTGTAAAAGTTTCATCGTTGAAAGACATACTCTTTAAAGAAAGATTTTGCCCTACATTATAAGAATAAATAGAATTTTGATTACCCAAATCTCTAATCTCAAAAACTTGATCACTAATGATAGTCTGATCCATAATGGGTAGTTTACCCCTATTTTTATTATAGACATCATTATGATAAATCTTATTAAAGAGATTAAAGAAGGTACTTTTATCCACAGGAATCTGGGTTCTGTTATTAGTAATTGCATTATAATAAAAACAGTTAAGCTCATCAAAATCATATTGATCCATATCCATAGAATATCTCATCAATAGAGATCCAGAGTTTAACTGTTCTGAAATATAATTATCATTAATTATCAATTTATTTGGATTTAGTTCATCGAACTCTAAGCATAGAATACCCTCTTTAATAGTATATCCTAGCTGAGTTGCATCCAATAGATCATAAGTATCAGATGCTTTAGGATCAAATTCTGCGTTTAGAATACCATTTACAACTTTAAGACCTATTGGTCTATTCTCGTTATTATGAACTTCTTGTTCACCACTGTCTACATAGTTTACACCATTGACAGCATAGAAGTTAACAAGAGTATCAGTATAGTTCTCTAACCAAGATTGAGATACAAATTCAAGATTAGTTAAACTCAGAGCACTTGTACTGTCAAAGAATACTTTAATATGCTGATCATAGTATGTTGTACCATTACCAACATAGACTATATTGTTATAGATACGAACAGTATCTGTACAGAGAGTTAGATTAAGTTCACTGTCATCATCCCTATTAAATACGATGATATTAACAGGAAATAGTTTTCTCATTCTATCTAATTTATTAAAATTAACAACAGTTCTACCAAGAGAACTAAATGAACCAGGTTCTCCTGAGTTTACTTCACAATAGAAAAGATCAGATACCTGATCATACATGTCTGTGCTACTTACTTCTGCTATATTTTTTATATTAATAGCAGCTTCAACATAAGTAACTTTAGTATTATCAGATATCTCTGAATAACTCATATAAGATCTACCATAAGAGTCAAAAGTGAAAATAGTCTTATTCTTATCAGTATTAGAATAATTTATATTTTCACCATAATTGACTTCAAAAGGAAGCATATAAAATACAGGATTAATCTCTCCTGTAATTAATCTTGTTCTTACTTTGTCAATAAGATAAGAAGAAGAATTATATTTAAGATTTTCCATATTGATATAGATATTAAACGACTCATAAGAGATAGCAAAATAACATCTAGACCAAGGAATAAAGAACCCATCTACAAATACTAATATTGGATAAATAATCTTATCTTCAATAATAGCAGTTTTGAAGGGAACTAAATAGTTATTTGTAACGTCATCAGGTCTGATATAATATTTTACACCATTTACAGTGCCATCAGTACCGTCACCTAAAAAATAATAATAAATATTAGTACCATTATTTTCTATACTGAGGTATCTATTAACTCCAAGAGGTGTTCCATTAGAAAAAGATGGGGTAGAATAATATTTCTTTACCCCATCTCCATAAACACTATTGCCAGTTTTGATGAATGGTTTACAATAAGTAGAAGATTTCAACTTACTGTAAGAATTCACTCTAAGAGGTATGCTAGATAGTCTGAAAACTATATCTTGCTTACCTTCTATATATTGTGTACCATTATCAGAGAAATAAGTACCAGAAGTCCCTAGATATGTATCCAGTTTGAAAGGAATTCTACTTTTTTGTACATCCTCTGTAATGCTGTCGGATTTAGTTATGACTTGTTTTACATTGGAGTTAAAGACCTCAAACTCTGTGGGTCTTCTAGGTTTCATACTACCTCACTTCCAATATCCAGAATTTCCTTGGCGAACATTACCATATTCTTACCAGTGATCTTCTCGATAGTCTTCTGATTATTAATATAACAACCAACATAAGCATCAAGAATCATAGTGGTAAAGCTTGGGAAATGTTCAAGAGCGAAAACGGTTCCTTCACCATAGAGATACATCCACTTCTCTACGATAACGTCAAAGGAGATCTTAGAGATCTTCATTACATTAGCCAGATTCTCACAGAAGAATTTGATATTAACAAAAGCATCTTCATTGATCTGGAGTTCAATTATATCAGCTTCTCTATTAGAGATCTCAGCAATTTTACAAGCTAGACCCTTAACACTTTCACTATTAGGATCTTTACCTGCAATATTGCACATGAAATACATAGAAGCCATATACATACATTTATTTCTAGCTCCACTGATAGTAGAAATCTTACACAGATAATCTACTACATGGGTGAATAGTTTAGCGAAACAAATTGCTCCCTGTTCCATAATACTATGAGAATTAATGATAATAGAATCATTGATATAATAAATATAGTTTACCATAGCAGAAGCCAGGTAAGCAATAAGAATGTCAATATCTCTACACTTGATATTACCAGTATTCTTATCTACTGTAAAGATATCAGAGCAATCAATATAGATCTTCTTATCCTTCTTAGCACCATTCCTAACATCCTTAATACAATTAACTTTAAAAGGCTTAGGAAGTCTTTTACCCATGAGAAGAATAACCTTATCAGACATAAGAATTTTAGAAAGAGCAGAAGAGATTTGTCTCCTCTTTACGTCATGAACAATCTCTTCAAACCCAGGATTTTTCTTATCTACAATTTCACCATTCATAGCAAAATCAAAAATTGCTTTCTCATATTCTCCATATTTAGAATAGAGATAAGTACCAGCAATTGTTTTAGACATTTATATTATACCTCCACATCAGTAGAATTTTTAAAGTATTTTACTACTATGTTGAACTGAAGCCATAAGAATCAATATAAATAAAAGTAGGTCTTTTTAGACCTACTTTTATTAATTTTTATATTATGCACCTTTGCTAGTAGCATTACCACAAGTTGCTACACAACCTTGATAGCAACTAGATTTACAAGAACCTGAAGAGCATTCTCCGGTACATGAACTATAACAAGATCCTGAACAAGTTTTTTCACAAGAACCAGCACATCCTGATCCACATCCAGAGCAACCACCAGTGCAAGAACTATAACAAGATCCTGAACAAGTTTTTTCACAAGAACCAGCACATCCTGATCCACATCCAGTACATGAGCCTTCACAACTATACATACAATTATTTTCGCATTCTGCTATGCAAGTTCCTTTACATGATCCATCACAACTCCCTGTACAACTAGCAGAACATGTTGGAGCACATGTTTGAGCACATGTTGTAGTACAAGCACTTGCACATCCTGATCCACATCCTTCACATCCTCCTGTGCAAGTACCAGAGCATCCTGTGCATGTATTTGAACAAGTACCTTGACAACTACCTTGACAAGTTCCTGTACAAGTAGAATAACATAGACCAGTGCAGGAAGATTTACATCCAGTTTTACCAGCAAAATCATTTGCTGTACCTTTAGTAAATCCTTCTAATGTGCCAATTTCAGTTCCAACTTTATTTAATGCATTATAGTCTATTCTTTTATAGTTTGGTAAGTTTGTGTCTGATAATGTTTTAATATAAGATATTTGATTAACTAATTTTGTATAATGCTCCTGAATAGCTTTTCTATCTTTTAAAGGAGCAGTAGTATCAACGTATTTATACGTGCTATTATCAGGTAGAGAAGCAACCGATCCTGTACCATTCCTTCTTTTACATTCATTATCAATTCTTGTTTTTAAAGCATTTATATCTGCAGCGGCTATTGTATTCCCTGATTTTAAAGCCAACTTACATCACCTTTAACCTTTCATATTCCTCTTTTCCTATAATGGGTAGAGCCCATACTTCAGGAATATTTAGTTTAAATTCTTTATTACCTTTCTTTCTAAAATAATAATAAGTAGCCATTACTCTAGCTTTATGCATTTCACAGATAAAAGTAGCTCTTTTATCTGGAGTTCCATATATCTCATAATTATATCCAGAACACCAAGCACAACCAGATGCTATAGGGCAATAAAAGCATAGATCTGTACTCTGAGTACGTCTATCAATCTTTGCCATACAATCAACTCTAGCACAATGCTCTGGAGTACAATTAATACCATCTTTTAAATTACCGATAATATATGGTTCTTGGTTTTTACCAATAGCATTTTCCATATATCTAATACAAGGATACATATCACCTTTATAATCCATAGCCAACATTAAACCAGTTCCACCACACCAATTCTGCAGTTCATTTTCTGGTAATTGTTGACCAATATGTTGATCAAACATTGAGATATAAATATCATCAAAATGATTATTCTCCTCTAACCAATCTACTAAATCTTTTAGTTTATTATAAAGAATAGTAGCATGTTCTGGTTCCCAACCTTTTTCATATACACAATTCATAAAAATTGATTTATAATCATTTTCAATAAGAGATTCTACAGCTTCTGTAAGATATTGTATATTACTAGGAGATAGAGTAACTTTACTTTCTATTTCTCTACCAGTTTTAGCAGTGTAATCTTTTACAGCAGCCATAGCTCTATCATAAGTAGGATTACCAAATTTATCTATTCTACATGCATCATGTAGAGTTTTATTACCATCTACAGTTACACTATAACTAAGATGAACTTTATGAAGTCTTACAAATTCTTGAAATTCTGGTTCAAAATAGAGAAGTCCATTAGAAGATATAGATATCATATAATTGATGGCCCATCTATGTTTTCTCCTAAAGACTTCTCCAATGAAGTATTTGCATATCTTAGACATCACATCAGTACAGAGCAGAGGCTCTCCTCCAATGAAGTCTAAAACACATCCTAGAGCTTTATTAGCATTTATATATGAATTAACTCTCTCATCAGAATTAAGAATTAAATCAATAAAAGTTTTAGCAGTTTCAAATGACATCTTATGATTACCCTTATCATGTTGATAACAATAGGTACATCTCATATTACAGTCATCTGTTAGCTGCAATGTAATATTTCTACAGAAATTACCACCAATTTCCATTGGGCTTCTATTCTCATAATCATCATATATCTTTGCAAGCTGATCACTATACTGAGTAGGGTTTTTCTTTTCTGTAATTACATATCCATTTAGAACAATACAACTAAATTCAAAATTTATATCCCAAGAAGCATCTTTTATTTGATCTTTATACATATCATATATACTATCCATGCAAATATCAAATGATAGTATAGCTTCATTTAATTTATTTTCAAAATATTGATAGGAGTCTAACCATTCTTCATCTGTAAAGTTGGTAAAACTCCTATCAATAGTATTCATAAGATCTTGAGTTCTTATTTTTTCATAATATAGTCTATTCACATAATTATTTAAAGGTTCCGGTATGCTGATGATATTTGGGTTATTATAATCCAACATAAGTCCTTATCCTTTCTATCTATTAGGTGGTGTAAGCAACAGGTACATGAGTCCAAGCAGATCCATTCCAATACTTCAAACCACCTGTAGTAGCAGTTGTATCAATCCAAAAAAGAGTTCTTTGTGCAGTTGTAGGAGTAGTATTACCAACAACAAATACAGTACTAGGCCCTTGAGCACCTGTTGGACCCTGCTTACCTTGAGCACCTGTTGGACCTTGCTTACCTTGAGCACCAGTTCCACCTGTAGCACCAGTAGCTCCTGTAGCACCAGTAGGTCCTTGTTTACCCTGAGCACCTGTAGGTCCTTGTTTTCCTTGAGCACCAGTTCCACCTGTAGCACCAGTAGCTCCTGTAGCACCAGTAGGTCCTTGTTTACCCTGAGCACCTGTGGCACCCGTGGCTCCTGTAGGTCCTTGTTTTCCTTGAGCACCAGCTGCACCGGCAGCTCCTGTAGTACCCGTTGGTCCTTGTTTTCCTTGAGCACCTGTAGCACCAGTTGGTCCCTGTTTACCCTGAGCACCTGTTCCACCTGTAGTGCCTGTAGGTCCTTGCTTACCCTGAGCACCTGTTGGACCCTGTTTACCTTGAATACCTGTTGGTCCTATAGCACCAGTTGGTCCTTGAGCGCCAGTTGCACCTGTAGGTCCTTGTTTTCCCTGAGGGCCTGTAGGTCCAAATGTACCTGTCGGTCCAATCATACCAGTGGGTCCTTGAACTCCAGTTGGTCCAGTGGGGCCAACTGCTCCTGTTCCACCTGTAGGTCCAGGTCCACCTGTGGGCCCTAATGCTCCTGTTGGTCCAGCAGGGCCTATAGGACCACTATCAAAAGGAATAATATTACCATTTCCATCGGAAGCATATATGGTTTTATTTTCATAATCTACTAATAATTCTTTTGCTGTAGCTTTATCTCTATCTTTATATTCAAGAGGTCTAACTGGAAATCTTCCTGAAGACATATTGTATATTCACTCCTTATATAAACCAAATGAAGAATATTTACTTGAATGTTAAAATAGTACATATATATCTTAATCTATAAAAAATAAAGCAATGGGGATGGATTTTAACCCACCCCCAATACTCCTCATCTTCTGATAACCCTGATGATCAATTCGTCACCAGGAAAGTCCTGATCAACATAGCTCAGAAGCTGTTCAGCAATGTCGGAATAACCGGTAGCAGTGATCTGAATAGTAGAGGAAATGATGAGAGGTTTCTTAACCTCAACTTCTTCAGACACTGTATCCTCAGACTCCATGATATTAGAGAACCTCTTATCTCTGTTTAAAAAGTTCCTCCAATCATCATAATACTTCTTGTATCTGGTGGATCTATCATTGGGATATTTTACGCCAGATTTCTTAATTATATTAGCTACAGTAGGATAACTACAGCCAAACATCTTGGATATGATATCTCTACTCATATGAAAGACATTGAGCAGCCTGTCAAGATATTCGGCCTGGAGATCTTCAGGAAGAGACTTGAACTCTTCCAACTTCATGGGCATGTTCATTGAAAATTTCTGAACCTTGCCACATTTCTTTTTATATTCCTTGACAGATACATCTAAGTCTCTAGGGGTTCCATTTTTTCTTGTCTTGCCAGAGGTATGATGTGCCCCACTCACCATACCTTTCTTTTCTTTTATCGACTCTCTGAACAAGTATTCTGCATCGCTCATTAATACTACCCCTTTACTTATAGTATATGATAGCATACCCTCTATCAATACTATAATATATAATTAAAAATTATTAGAATAACAGCTGGAGTATAATAACTCCAGCTGTTTATTTAATTAGATGAAATCTTTATCTTCCATAGTTTTTAGGATTTCTTCCACATTGTTTTTTAATCTTTCATCTGATCTATTCATACTATAAGCTTTAACAGCATATACAAGAGCTTCCTTTTTATTTCCGCTGTAGTAATATGCAAGACTTAATAGATCATAAGGTTCATCTAACCAAGATCTATCTCTTTCAAGCCAAGTATAATGTCTAATACTATTTTCTAATCCATCTTTTATAATTCCAATAGCTTGATTATATTTGTTCTTTTCAATAAATAGTTTAGCTAAATTAAGATAAGGTTCTCTATATGTAGGTTCCATCTCTATAGCTTTTTCATAATTAATAACAGCTTCATAAAAATTATCCATAGCAGCATAGTTATCACCCATAAACAAATAACAACTAGCAGCTTCAAGAGAACCAGGATTATATTTCTCTAATACTTTTCTTAGAGTTTCATTACTTTTCTCATAGTTATAAGTATAATTATATTCATGAGCCAGATAAATTAATCCATAGTAATCATTCTCATTCTCTTCTGCTCTTAATTCAAGTAATGGTAAATAATTACTTCTAGACTTAGATGTATCTGGATAATGATGTAATACTATAGAATTACCATAACTAACAGCTACACTAATATCATATAATTCAGTCTCTGTTTCAGTATTCCATAAAAGTTCATGAACAGGATATTTCCATATCCACTCCTTAGAATGCATCTTATTATACATGAAAACTCTACCAGGAGTACCATCTGCCATATGAGACCATACATATGTATAATCTCCTCTCTGAGAAACTCCTTTTACCCATTTTGATACTAATACTTCATACCATCCAGGTTCTAACCACTCATCTAAATCAGTACTAAGATACACGTCAGTATCTTTAGGACATAACATCATAGCATCATTACGAGGAGTATCGAATCTCCATGGATTATATTTCTTTTGAGCTATTATATATTTTCTTGGATTTTGTTTTGAATATTCAAGTAATCTCTCATAAGTACCATCTGTAGATCCAGTATCCAATACTACTATATAATCAGCTTCACTCATAGAGTCCATCCACTTATCTACAAATTGCAACTCATTTTTACAAATAGCATATATTGATACTTTCAATTTATTATCATCAATAAGCTTATCCTCATCTTCTCTTATATCTTGAAATATAGTATTTTCTAAAGATGATTCCATACACTTACACCTCTAATTCACATCTAGGAGCCATTGCTATACCTGTATTAATATATACATCAATAGCATCACAATCAGGATATTTCTCTTTAGCATCTTTGACTATCTGTTCTTTCAACTCTTCTGCATCAAAATGCTCTGTTAAGAGTTTCAATAGGTGTAATTCTACATAAGCATTATTATAATACCAATCATCTTCTATCCAGCAGTATGCTCTTTCATATATCTTAAGAGCAGTTAGATATTCTCTAAGAGCTTCTTCATAATCTCCCTTAAGTTCAAGCATAAATGCTTTGATACAGTGAATTCTTCTATAATCAAATCCAATATCCAATGAACTTGCTATATTAAAATAACTGTATGCTACATCTATTGATCCTTCTCTATAACAATAAGTACCTAGATTAATAGCTACATTAGCCTGTAGTTGTTTATCATTATATGATGGATCATGATAAAATTTATCTTCATTAAACATAGAGAAAGCTGTAAGATCAGCATCATATGCATCATGATCATTACCAGCTAATCTACTTTCCCATGCAAAGTATACACAGTCTAATATACTTCTTTCTTTTCTGTAATACGCTCTCTTAGTATATTCATAATAATTTCTATTTTTAGTAGTGTCTTGATTATGAATATAAGATATACCACTCATTCTAAGATTCTTATTGGAGTAATCTATATATTCATGTATATCCCTTATCCATTTAACTCTATTGAGATCTGCTACATGGATTTTATTATTACTATCTCCATTACGAGTTCTATCCATATTAAACCCGTGAACTATCATTCCATCATAGTCAGGATCCCATTCTTGTTGTAGTTTTACATACCAATCATATCTTAAATATTCATCGAAGTCTACTGTTACACATATATCTATATCAGGATATTTTTCTAGCATTATTTCTAGAGCATCTTGCCTTGCTTTACCAAATGAGAACTCTTCATAAGTTCTTATTTCTACATCTACACCTAAATTTTTTAGTTTTTCTACACTATCATCAGTAGATCCA
>Ga0265298_10009943_pt1 | contig 11291 bp, 8 predicted proteins | sample AusTroGonzalo_MG_3_FD_193486 | JGI IMG/M metagenome (GOLD analysis project Ga0265298, IMG submission 193486) | Bovine rumen microbial communities from tropical cattle in Woodstock, Queensland, Australia - Gonzalo_01 | ecosystem: Host-associated > Mammals > Digestive system > Stomach > Rumen ...
GAATAATCTTTGAGATTTGCCACATCGACAGGTGTTCTTTTGTGTAAAGATCAATAACCTTCTTGTAATACTGATCTTTCAAAACAGTTCGATTACTCTTCATTGTTAACTCGGTTTTACGAGTCAACTTTTTTTAGGGCAAGACAATTCACGGCATGTTGGGATCCCAGACCGGACGGATCCATAGATTATAAAAGCGTTTCTGTTGAGTCCATATTTGTATCCTTCCAGTGCCGGGCACAGGAACAGCATGATCGTTATAGTCGGCAGTAAAAACAAAACAGTATGGATTTCCATCATCGTTCATAGTGCCACACCAATATGCGCCATTGTTTAACAAAAATTGTATGGTATTGCCGTTTTTGCCAATTGCGTCACCTACCTGGGCGTTACCTTCATATGTGTAACCGGACACTTCTACTGAATAATGCACCCTCTCCAACTTTGTCAAGTCACAATTGGCAATAAGTTCATCCACATCGGCTTTTGTAGGCATACGCCATTTACCGCCTAGAACAGCCCTTGCCACATCATATTCTGTACCGCTTATTTCATTGCCTATATCTATGAAGCTATTGCTTTCCGGATTATAATATTTGTATTGGGAAAGACGCCAATCGTCATTGTTTATTCCACCTGCTGTGGGATACTCAAATGGAACCAACATTCCCCACTGATAGTTGAACGATGATCCGGCTGCCTCGAACTTAGTGTCACCCAAATCGCATTTTGACCACTTTATGCCACTTGGCAACTCAAGGTCAACCCACATATTTTCAGAACGAACAGTAGAAAAACTGTTCTCTGGACCATATACAAAGACATCAACTCCCGTACTGGTCTTGTAGCTGGCAAATGGCCGGCAATAATAGACGCTGTCTGGCTTCAAACCCTTTACTGCAACTATATTTTTTCTGCCAAAATCACCAGTATAATCTATTACGGACTGAGCGTTTTCTTTATTCACGCCTGATGACTGCGAGACCATTATGCCGATTGTGCAACTGCTCACGTCAGGCGCATCCATAGAGACGCTGATTGTGGCTTCGGCATCAACATAATGAACATTACCGTACTTGAGTTCATCAAACTTTGGACTGAAGCTTGCGGTGGTGAATGAATAGACACTACTTATTTCACGGACTGTGTTGTCCTTGTTTTGGAAGAACAGGCAAAAGCTGTATTCTGTCTCAGGATATAGACCTTCAATCCTGCATGAGTATGATTCACCTGAGAATGTGCCTTTTGCGGAAATACTGCATCCCGGATTATCATTGCCGTTCTTCCAGGATTGGAAGATATCTGCAGCAGTATCTGTTTTTGGACAGAACAAGACGCCGTGATTACCAAGTGCTATGTCTGCCTTGGAGATGTCTTTGTATGTACCTGATATGGTTGCTGTGAATGACGTTGGCTTAACCTGTCCGGCAACCACGTTGCTTGACTCTTCAATTACAGGATCCGTTGACTTGTCGCCGCACGAAGCAAACAACAAAACAAACATCGCAAATGCGATGAACATTTTTCTTTCCATTCTATTCATACAATGTATATTCATACTGTTTCGCCCACAATAATAATGGGCAACTCTTTAATGCAAAAATATAGGACCCCAAGCATCAAGTCCAAACAAAAATCCGGACAAAAAAGTGGACATTTTACAAAAACGGCCCTACAGCGGTGGCTGAAGAGCTTTGTTTGGGGATACTAAACGCCGTAGATATTCAGGAAATCCGATGAGGCTCTTTGCGAGAGCCTGTAAAGACGTTTCTTTACGGAGTCTGTGGTGATGGAAAAAAGCGCTGAAATCTGTTCTATGCTTAAGCCCTGATTCCTAAGGATAACGGTCAGGATGTCTTTCTCGCCTATGTCAGGTATCTCTATCTGGATGTCTGTTATGCTTTCCAGATATGAACGCTTAATCTGATTAAACAGCTCATCCCTGTCATTCCTGTTCAGTTCTTTCACGCTAAGTCTGTAAGAGGAAAGCATCTTGTACTCCGGTGTGGACCTGAACGCATTGGTACACATCTGCAGGCGGTTTGAATATGACTTCAGGAGGACAGCACGGGCTTCGGGGTCCTGCGTAGAGTAATCCTTTATTTTTGATTCAAGCAACTCTATTGTGCTTTTGCGTATTGCCTCACCTTCTTGCTGTAGTTCCAGCTGTCTTTCCATTATCCTTTTTTTCTCCCTACTTTTGTATAAGGTGTAGGCTAGGAATAAGAGCAGGGCAAGTGACAACAAGGCAGAAATGCTTATAATTGTGAATCGTCTATGCTTGTGTGCTATGGTTTCTTGGGTCAGTTCCTCATTATGCCTGAATTTTAGTTCTTCAATTTCACGTGCGCGTTCTATTTGATTTATTGAGTCACGTAGTTCAGCATATAGTTTATGATAATGGATAGCATTGTCAGTGTTTCCTTTTATAGCTGACAGTTCAGACAAATGGTCGGCATCCGAGCATTTAGAGTATATATCGTCACAGTTGGTAAGGGATTCGCTGTAATAGTATAATGCTGAGTCAAATTGGTTTATTTTATAGAATACATCGGCCTTAACACTTAATCCGGGACCGTAATCGCGTTCTTTTGTCATTTCCAGATAACGGTTTATAAGGCGCAAGGCTTCTATGTTATTATTATTATGGTAGTATAGGTTTATTTTAGCTAATTGCATTGCTGAAATACTCCTTTGGTTACGGGAATATGCGCTATTATCAAGTATTACTCTGAAAATGCTGTCGGCCACTTTAAAATCTTTGCTGTACAATGCACATAGTCCTGTGTGAAAAATTGCGTGGTTCTGCATTTTGTTATCTTTCAGCCTTTGTGCGTTTATCTGGCAGCATTTGAACTGGTGTCTGGCTTCATCCAGCATCATGCGGTTAAGCAAAAGTACTCCCACACTCTTCTCCGTAAGGGCATAATAACGTACTAATGTGTCGGGGAACAGGTCTTGGGCTTTTAGATATGCGTCTATTGCAGCCAGGTCATTGTTTAGTTCAGAATATACGCAGCCTTGTGAGTACCATGCTAAGGCGGAGTGATAGCGCCGGTTCCTGGAACCCCGGATGGTGGTCCCGTAGTAGCGTGTTGCGGTTAGTATAAGGCTGTCTGTTATTAATGGTTTGTACTGCTTGTAGTCTGCCTGGGTCTTGAGCACAGCGTAGAGGGCGCGGTCACGACGGGAACGGAGCTCTGGTATGCCGCAGAGTATGGAATCGGCAGCTTTAAGGTCTGTCTCCAGAAATGCTTCGGCCTCACGCAAACTGCTTTGTACGCATCCCGTCAGCACACAGCCAGCTACAACAAGCAACAGGAAGCTGCTTGCAAGCTTTCTCATCATTACCAGACCTTTGAGTTCTTTTATAACATCATTGGCGGTTCTGACTTTTCCCGTCATGCTATGGGCCATCCTTTTGTTGTATAATTAGAGCAACGGGAAGAAAAATAAGTTCTTCCTACTATGCTTGATATCTGATAATCACCAATGTAAAAGTACAACAAAAGGATTAAATCTCAAATAATGGTTCCCTTTATTGGATTGAACCGTCAATCCGTCATGTTAGGATCCCAGACCGGACGGATTTTCCAGTAAGCCTGCCTGTTGGTTGACCAATAGTCTATTTTTTCCACATTCTTGTCCATTCCAAACAGGAATGTCTGTGCCTTATCATTATCCACAGCTTCACCACACCAATGGCTGTCATGGTCAATGAACCTGATTTCATTGTCATTACCGGCTATTATGTGTACTCGGACCTGCTTGGAGTATGTTTCACCATATGATATGTAAGTACGGTTTGTCATCTCTGATGTATGGCTGCAGTTGCTTATAAGCTCCTCAACATCGGCCTTTGTGGGCATCCTCCACTTTCCGCCCAGTTTCTGCCTTGCGGCATCATACTCCGTCCCGCTTATGTTGGAGCCTATATCCTTATAACCGGTTGCATCACTCCAATGCTCATATTTGACTTCATTGGGTATCTCTGTTCCTTTCTCTGGATCCAAATAGTATGTTATTTCCTTTAATGAGCCCCACATGAAAGATGGTGCTGAGTTGTTATAGTTTGTGAACCGATAGTCACCCAAGTCACAATTGGCCCACTTTATCCCGCTCGGCAGCCCCAGGTCAACCCACATCTGCTCTGATGACATTGTAGAGAATGTGCTCTCAGGGCCATACATATAATCATCATTGCCTGTCGATGATTTGTATTTTATGTATGGGCAGCAGGTATAACTCTTGTCCGGCTTTATTACGTTTAAGGTAAGGCTTACTTTGGAATCATAGCTTTCATTATATTTCACAAACATGCTGCCTGTGCCTGCTCCCGATGACTCGGTCAGCATTACGCCATATTCGCAGTTCTCTGCATCCAGCGCATTCATGCCGAACTCCAGTTCGGCGTTGGCATCGATATAATGTATGTCCTTCAGGCTGGCTGACTTTATGTCCGGCTTGAACTGAAGTGTCTTGTATGACTGCACCGCACTTATCTCACGGACGCTGTTGTCCATGTTCTGGGAGAACAGGCAGAAACTGTATTCGGTGTCGGGGCACAGGTCATTTAGAATCCCGGAGTATGATTCCCCGTTCAGGGTTCCGCCTGTAAACATGACGCAATCCGCATTGTCATTGCCGTCCTGCCAGGACTTGAATATGCTTTCTGTGCGGTCAGACTTGACACAGTAGAGAACTCCATGCTTACCTAATGCAATATCAACTTTTGACAAGCCTTTGAACTGACCATCCAGCGACAATGTAAAAGCGGTGGCGTTTACATGACCTACTGTCACATTACCCGAATCCACAGGATCCGAATCTGAAGATTTGTCGCCGCACGAAGCAAACAACAAAACAAACATCGCAAATGCGATGAACATTTTTCTTTCCATTCTATTCATACCATGTATATTCATACTGTTTCGCCCACAATAATAATAATGGGCAACTCTTTAATGCAAAAATATAGGACCCCAAGCATCAAGTCCAAACAAAAATCCGGACAAAAAAGTGGACATTTTACAAAAACGGCCCTACAGCGGTGGCTGAAGAGCTTTGTTTGGGGATACTAAACGCCGTAGATATTCAGGAAATCCGATGAGGCTCTTTGAGAGAGCCTGTAAAGACGTTTCTTTACGGAGTCTGTGGTGATGGAAAAAAGCGCTGAAATCTGTTCTATGCTTAAGCCCTGATTCCTAAGGATAACGGTCAGGATGTCTTTCTCGCCTATGTCAGGTATCTCTATCTGGATGTCTGTTATGCTTTCCAGATATGAACGCTTAATCTGATTAAACAGCTCATCCCTGTCATTCCTGTTCAGTTCTTTCACGCTAAGTCTGTAAGAGGAAAGCATCTTGTACTCCGGTGTGGACCTGAACGCATTGGTACACATCTGCAGGCGGTTTGAATATGACTTCAGGAGGACAGCACGGGCTTCGGGGTCCTGCGTAGAGTAATCCTTTATTTTTGATTCAAGCAACTCTATTGTGCTTTTGCGTATTGCCTCACCTTCTTGCTGGAGTTCCTGCTGCCTTTTCATGATACGTTCTTTCTCTCTGTGCTTGAATGTGGAGTAGATGAACAGAAGTACAAAGACCATAATAATCAGCATTGACACAATTATTATGGTAAATCTGATTGTTCTGTTATGAAGCTGGTTTTCTGCCAGTTCTGTCCTGTGTTCACTCTCTAACGTTTTTATCTGTTCCTGATTGCGCAATTCATAGATGGAATCTGCCGTGTTTTTATATCCATTGTAGTATTGAGTAGCTTCATCTTTATGTCCTAATTCTATAGTCATCTGCATAAGGTGGTCATAATTTGAACATAATGTGTTTATATCATTATTGTAGTCAAGAGACTTGCTGTAGTAATGATACGCAGAATCAAACTGCCCCATTTCATTAAAAATGTCTGCTTTTACACTTAAGCCAGCACCATAGTTCTCAAGGGTTTTGAGATAATGTAAATGCTCATTTATCAACTCTAAAGCCTTAGGGTAATCTTTGTCGTGATGAAGTCTGATTTTTGACAATTGGAATATGGCAATGTTTTTTTGATCATAAGTAGATGTGCTGTCTGTAAGAATATGGCTGAAAATACTGTCGGCTGTAGGAAAGTCTTTGCTGTATAAGGCACAACGTCCCAAATTGTATATGGCATTTTTCTGAACAATACCGTCATTTAACCTGATAGCGTTGGCAAGGCAACACTTGAATTGTTCTGTGGCTTCGGGCAGCATCATACGGTTCAGATAGTGTTTACCCAGATTCTGCTCGGTAAGTGCATAATAACGTATTAGTGTATCCGGGAACAAATCACGGGCCTTAAGGTATGCATCTATGGCAGCCAAATCATTATTGGCATCAGTATAAGAGCAACCTAGACTATACCAAGCCATAGCGGCTTGATAGCCCTTATGCTTGGTACCGTAATATTCTGTGGCCGAAAGTATCAGGCTGTTGTCAGTAAGGGGGCGATAGTTCTTGTAGTCCGCCTGCGTCTTGAGCACAGCGTACCAGGCGCGGTCGCGGCGGGATTTGGGCATAGGCATGGATGCCAGGATGGAATCAGCAGCTTTCAGGTCTGTCTCCAACAATGCTTCGGCCTCACGCAAACTGCTCTGCCCGCATCCCGTCAGCACACAGCCAGCTACAACAAGCAGCAAGAAGCTGCTTGAAAGCTTTCTCATCAACACCAGACCTTTGAGTTCTTTTATAACATCATTGGCGGCTTTGACCTTTCCCGTCATGCTATGGGCCATCCTTTTGTCGTATAATTAGAGCATCAGGAAAGGGAAATAAGTATTTCCTACCATGCTTGATATCTGATAATCACCAATGTAAAAGTACAACAAAAGGATTAAATCTCAAATTAATTGTTTTCGTCAATCCGACACCAACATAGCTGATGCCTTGAACATTTTTTCTTTCCATTCTATTCATACCAATTATATTCCATACTGTTCACCCATAATAATAAGGGCCAACTATTTATGTATTATGTAAAATTATAAGTCCAATAACATCAAGTCCAAACAAAAAGCCGGACAAAAAAGTGGACATTTTACAAAAACGGCCCTACAGCGGCGTCTGATAGACGGTGCTTAGTTATAAACTAACAGTTATTTGCAGAAGATAAACGGGTAAACTCTTCTTTCTTCTCTCAGCTTGCACTATCTTTGTGGTATCTGATACCAGGGGGTATTCCGCTAGGCATATCGGTGTCAGGCCAGGGATGCCCCTTGTTGTTTGCAGATAATACTAATTTTTAAATAGAGATAATATGAATGATCTAGAACCAATTAAACGAAAAATCTATGAGATTAGAGGGCAACGTGTAATGCTGGACTTTGATTTAGCAGATGCTTATGGAGTTGATACGGCACAATTGAAAAGACAGGTACGCCGTAATATGGAAAGGTTTGAGGATGATGATTTTATGTTTGTAGTAACTCGTGAAGAACTTTCAAGATGCCAAATTGGCACCTTGAACATAAAACGAGGACAAAACATCAAATATCTACCCTTTGCTTTCACACAATTAGGGGTTGCTATGCTCAGTAGCGTATTGACTTCGCCTATAGCCATTAGAATTAATCGTGATATAATGAGAGCCTTTGTGTCGATTCAACACTTAACTATACAGCAATTACCTGACAGCAACACTGAATTACGAAAAGAAATTCAAGATCTGAGAGATGAAATAAACGAAATATTGAGAGACCAAAATGATATCAACGAAAGCACTCGTGCCCAGCTTGATGCCATAAGCACAGCTTTGGCTGAACTCCAGAGTGAACGCCCCAAAACGACTAAGCGCAATCCCATAGGATTCAATCCACCTAAGCAATGAAAAAGTACGAAAGGGGTCTGACCCCTTTTGCACCGAAACAGTGAAAAAGATTTTTCTTAACTTTGCGGGTAAGCTAAGTTTTGGAAAATGAAAAGAACTCTTGCCGTACTGGCTGTAATTGCATTTGCATCATTATGCATCCCTGTTGCCGTACATGGACAGAACACCATAACGGGAACAGTCCTTGACAGCCTGACACAAGAGCCGCTACAATTCGCCACAGTCTATATAAACGGCACCACCAAAGGAACGGTTACCGATGCCGATGGACATTTTGAACTGAAAGACGTTTCATTCCCTGCTACTGTGGTATTCAGTTTTGTAGGCTATAAGCCTCAAGCACACGATTTTGTCCGTAAACCCGGCCAATTGTCGGTCAAACTAAACCCAAACATTGAATTGCCCGAGGTTGTGATAACAGACAAGAAAGTGAAAAGGAAAGACCTGAGTTATTTCAAAAGCATGTTTCTGGGCGATGACCGATGGGGACGGCACGCAACCATCAGGAATGAGAATGCCATTATGATTGAAAACACCAATTACAACGGAGCGTCTGTTTTCAAGGCCTGGGCCAGTGAACCCTTAATCATAGATTTGCCCTTATTGGGATATGTGTTATATGTGGATCTGGTTCATTTCACGGTTGAACGCATTGGCAATAATACGCTGTGCGATATGCTTGGCTATTTTTACTACAAGCCTTATTCAATAGGAAAAGATTCAAAGCTTCTGAGTTTTGAGAAGAACCGCCGGCAGGCATATTACAATTCAAGCCAGCATTTCCTGAGGTCTGCATATGAAAACCGTCTGGAAGAGAACGGCTACATATTGGCTATGGCTGATAAAGTAATACGCCTGGACATGATAAAATATAAGCCCATAGACATTGAAAGGTATTCGGACAACTTCGGGGACAATATGATGCAGATATTTGGCCTGAAAGACAAAAGGCTTAAAATACTGTTCTACCATAAGTATGACGGCACCCCCTTGAATCTGAAAGAAAACAAAACAACCCTATATCCTTTTTCCGAGTCCGGAATTGCTTTCATGAAAGATACCTGCGTTTTCTATAAGGATGGCATTGTCATTGACAATAACATCCGGTTCATGGGTGACATCTCCAGAAAAAGAGTTGGCGCATGCCTGCCCGATGATTACGACATAGACTAGTCCGGCGGTGCTTAAAAAAGAAAAGCGGCCCCACAAAGAGCCGCTTTCTCAAAAATGATACAAAAGGGGACAGACCCCAATTGTACTGTTTTACCCACCAAAGTTATCGTACATGATTGATGCAGGATCAACACCCAGGTTATCCAGCATACCGGTAACAGCCTTTGACATCGGGCCAGGACCGCACATGTAGTACTCGATATCCTCGGGAGCCTCATGGTCCTTAAGATATGTCTCATACATAACATTATGCACAAATCCCGGAGTATACTTAACGCCTGCTGCATCGGCAGCGGGATCCGGACGGTCCAGAGCCAGATGGAAGTGGAAGTTCTTGAACTCCTTCTCCAGACCCAGGAAGTCATCCAGATAGAACACCTCGTTAAGAGCACGTGCACCATAGAAATAATGCATCTCACGGTCAGTGGTCTTAAGAGTCTTGGTCATGTGCATGATCTGAGCACGCAGAGGAGCCATACCGGCACCGCCACCAACCCATATCATCTCCTTCTTGGAGTCGAATATAGGATGGAACTCACCGTAAGGACCTGACATGATAACCTTGTCACCCGGTTTGAGGCTGAAGATGTAAGATGAAGCCACACCGGTGGGAACATCCTGGAAACCAACCTCCGGTTTGGGTTTGAACGGAGGAGTAGCGATACGTACCGTCAGCATGATGCGGTCACCCTCGGCCGGATAGTTGGCCATAGAGTAAGCACGGATGGTAGGCTCCTTTACGACCGATTTAAGGCCAAAGAGACCGAACTTTTCCCATGCAGGCAGATACTCGGGACCGATGAGGTCCTTATCGATATCCTTGTTGTAATCCATAGAGTATGCGGGAATCTTGATCTGAGCGTAACTTCCGGGCAGGAAATCCATGTGCTCTCCGGGAGGAAGCTGCACGATGAACTCCTTGATGAAGGTAGCCACGTTCTTGTTGGAGATAACCTCGCACTCCCACTCTTTTACTCCGAGTACGCTCTCGGGAACCTTGATGGCCAGGTCGCCCTTGACCTTGCACTGGCAACCCAGACGCCAGTTGTCCTTGATCTGCTTGCGAGTAAAGTGGCCCTTCTCAGAGTCCAAGATCTCACCGCCGCCCTCAACGACCTGGCATTTGCACTGTCCGCAAGAACCCTTACCACCGCAGGCAGATGGCAGATAAACACCGTTCTCGGCCAGAGTGCTCAAGAGGCTTGCACCTGAATTCACCTCAAGTTCCTTGTCGCCGTTGATGGTCACCTTGACCTTGCCTGAGGCAACAAGGTAGCTCTTGGCCACCAGCAGAATCACTACCAGCAGCAGGATAACGGCCAGGAAAACTATAATACTTGAAATATAGATGTTGTTCATAATATTACCTTTTTAAATTGCCAGACCTGAGAAACACATGAAAGCCATAGCCATCAGGCCCACGGTAATGAATGTAATACCCACTCCCTTCAGAGGCTTGGGGATATCGCAGTATTCCATCTTCTCGCGGATGGCAGCCAGGCAGACGATAGCCAGAGCCCAACCAATACCTGAACCCAGTGCGTAAGCGATTGAGTCACCGAATGAGGTTATGGCCTGAGTGTTGTCCGGATCCATTCCGATACGCTGCTGCATGAACAGTGATGCACCCATGATGGCGCAGTTCACGGCGATAAGCGGCAGGAATATACCCAGTGAGTTGTAGAGTGACGGTGAGAATTTCTCAACCACCATCTCAACCAGCTGGACTATACCGGCAATAACAGCGATGAAAAGGATGAAACTGAGGAACTCCAGTCCCATGGGCTCAAGAACCTTGGTCTGAAGCAGATAGTTTACAGGGAGTGTAATGAGCTCAACAAAGATTACGGCTACACCAAGTCCCAAAGACGTCTTTACGTTCTTGGATACGGCCAGGAATGAGCACATACCCAGGAAGAAAGCGAATATCATGTTGTCGACGAATATCGACCTTACGAATAAACTGAAGAAATGTTCCATAGTTCTTTACGCTTTGAGATTAGTTTTCCTGTAAATCCTTGTTCTTGGCGCGATGGTACCATATGATGCAGCCGGCCAGGATAAGAGCCATAGGCGGCATGATCATAAGACCGTTGTTCAGGTAACCGGCCTCATAGCAGGCCTGCGGTATAACCTGGAAACCGAACAATGTTCCGCTACCGAAGAGTTCACGTACAAAAGCAACCACTACCAGGATGGCAGCATAACCCAGACCGTTACCTATACCGTCCAGGAATGATGCCCAGGGACCGTTC
>Ga0265298_10009944_pt1 | contig 11290 bp, 9 predicted proteins | sample AusTroGonzalo_MG_3_FD_193486 | JGI IMG/M metagenome (GOLD analysis project Ga0265298, IMG submission 193486) | Bovine rumen microbial communities from tropical cattle in Woodstock, Queensland, Australia - Gonzalo_01 | ecosystem: Host-associated > Mammals > Digestive system > Stomach > Rumen ...
TCTTTTGGTACAATCATTTCTGGAGACTCATTCTTTAAACAATTATATACTTTTTCTAAAGTATTCATCCGCATATACTCGCATTCATTACAAGAGCATCCTACGCCTTCCGTCACTTCAGGCGGAACCGGTATAAACTCCTTATCCGGACACGCACGTTGCATCTCAAAGAGTATTCCCGATTCTGTGGCTATTATAAAGCGTTTGGCGGACGATTGAATGGTGTGCTCGAGAAGTGCCTTCGTTGAACCTATCACATCGCTCTGCGCGAGAATAGGTGCTTTACATTCCGGGTGCGCCAATACTTCTACACCCGGGTTCTCGGCTTTCAATTTTAATAAAGCCTCTAACGAGAAACGGCTATGTACATGACAGGCACCATTCCATAACAGCATCTCACGTCCGGTAACACTATTAATATAATTACCTAAGTTATGATCAGGACCGAAGATAATCTTGGCGTCCTTCGGCAACTGGTCCACTATCTTTTTGGCATTCGAGGAAGTGACTACTACGTCCGTCAACGCTTTCACATCTGCGCTGGTGTTCACATAACTGACCACCATATGGTCCGGATGTTGCGCTTTAAATGCGGCTAAGTCAGAGGCTTTACAACTGTCCGCTAACGAACAACCCGCGTTCATATCCGGGATCAGCACTTTCTTATCCGGACAAAGGATCTTCATCGTCTCACCCATGAAATGCACACCGCACATTACTAATATATCCGCGTGTACGCGCGTAGCCTGTTGCGCCAGTGCCAACGAATCACCGATAAAATCAGCAACTTCTTGTATTTCCGGTCGAGTATAATAATGCGCGAAGATAACCGCATTTTTCTCCTTACACAACGCGCGTATTGCCTCTTTCATTTTATAAATATTTATTTATTTTTTTTAAAATCCTTGATTATTATAAGCTGTTAATAGTGTTGATAAACCGCTTATTTTTCTCGATTTCAACGGATTAAAAGCGTTTATATTTTTTAGCGGATTGTAACTGATTTTTATAACTGCCATGTGGAACATCTTATTAACTGTGTAGCATTACACTTGTTAACAATATGTTTATAACCATTTTTTTAGTCTGAATATCAGTAAGATAAGTACAACGCTCATCACCATCAAACCTAACGCAAACGCATAACCGTATTGCCAATGCAGTTCCGGCATGAAATCGAAGTTCATACCATATAAACTACCGATCAGCGTAGGCGGCAGGAAGATGATGTTGATGACCGTGAAGATCTTTATAATCTTGTTCTGCTCAATGTTTACCAAACCGAGGAAGGTATCCTGGAGGTAGTCCAGACGGTCAAAACCAAATCGCGTATAGTCAAACAGTGAATTGATATCCTTGATAATCATCGTCAGACGCGTACTCAGTTCTTCGGGAAAAAAATCGCACTTCAGGATATTGGATATAACTCGCTGTTTATCCATAATGTTCTGTCGGATGATGGTCACTTTTTCTTGCAAGTCCTTAATCTGAACCAGCAAGTCTTCATCTACGTGATCGCTCTCCGCGTTGATCTGTTGGGAGAGTTCGGTAATCATATCCGTCGTGTCCTCAATCAAGTCGGCATCCTTCTCTACTCGCGTCTCAAAGAGCGCCACCAACACATGATACCCTGTCGGAAAATTGCGGGTGTTCACGAATACCTTCTTGAAGGTCTCGTTGAAGGTATCCAACTCATTATCGCGGATGGATACCAAGATTCCGTTCTTCAAGATAAAGTTCACCGGCTCCATCTCGAAGTTATTCTTCAGGAAGTTAGAGTTCGCTACAATCGAGTCATCCGTCTGGATATAACGACTCGAGAGCTCGATTTCCTCCATCTCTTCATCTTCCTGGATATCGATTTTGAGGAATCCCTCCAGCGTATCCTCGGTCTTATCGGATACATCGAGCAGGTCAATCCAGATGATATCTTTCTTATCGAGTTCTTTCAAAGCGGAGATGGTACGTGCTACCTTGATTTTCTCCTTATCTTTATAGAATATCTTGATTTCGCTCATTTTCAATCAATTTTGTAAGTTCAACAAATTGTTCTACGGATAGCTGTTCAGGGCGCATTGTAAATATTTTCTCTTCCAGGACGGGATTTCCCTTTCCTACCAGCTGTTGAAGAGAATTGCGCATTTGTTTTCGTCGCTGGTTAAAGGCCGTTTTGACTATTGTCTTAAACAGTGCCTCATCGCAGTCCAACCGTCGTCGCTTGTTGCGCGTCATGCGGATCACCGCAGACTTGACTTTTGGCGGCGGGTTGAACACATGTTCATCTACCGTGAACAGATATTCTATATCATAATAGGCTTGCAAAAGGACGGAAAGAATGCCGTACGCTTTTTTACCGGGTTTAGAGGCAAGGCGTTCGGCTACCTCTTTTTGAATCATGCCCGAACAAACAGGTATACGGTCCTTATAGTCCAGTACCTTAAAGAAGATCTGACTACTGATATTATACGGATAATTACCGATGACATTAAATTCGCCTTCGGGGATGAGTTGATCCAAATCGAGTTTCAGAAAATCTCCTTCCACCAGGTTTAACTCCGGGTACCACTCACGCAGATAAGCGACTGACTCACGGTCAATCTCAATCGCAGTAAGCTTGATTTGGGAATTTTTAAGAAGATATTGCGTCAATACACCCATACCCGGCCCGATCTCTATCGTTCGGCCCGAGGTAATGGTCTCAGCAATTTTCTGGGCGACCGTTAAGTCCGTCAAAAAGTGCTGTCCCAAAAATTTTTTGGCACGTACTTGTTGCATTCTCCGCGTGATAATCGTCCATAATTCGTGTTGGTTTGTCTTTTGCGGCTGCAAAAGTACTGCTTTTTTTTGATATGACCAAATAAATTTGCAAAAAAATAGAAAAATCGCCCGATTTGAGCGATTTTTCCTACTAATTCACTAATTATTAATAACTTTTACCATCCAAAACCTCCACCGGAGGAAGAATAATTGGAGAGGGAGACGGTAGAACCGCCGGAAACTGTGGCAGGGTAGAATCCTTCGCCATTGAAGATCTCCGTGCCGGATGCTGTGACGCCGGATTTGAGGGCAGGCGTGGACGCGGTATAAACGACCAGTGTCTGATTGCTGCTTCCGCCGGGACCTCCACCACCGGGACCGGCGCTGGGCATAAATCCGAAACCTCCGCCGCTGGAAGTAGCCTTTGTCGGGGTCTTGAAGGCGAAGATGAGGGTACTGCCACTATAGAGTGCGTACCAAGTCTCCGCGTCCCATGAGGTTGTCTGTTTGCAGGTTCCGCCTGTGATGCTGGCGCCGGATTCCAGTTTACCGACACCGACGATTGTTCCGCCGGAGATGTACAGTTTCTTACCTCCTTCGGTGTTGGCATCGATGGACACTTCGGGTGTAGACGAACCGATCGCATAAACGATACCGCCTTTGATGTATACATTGCCGTTCGCGTCGATACCGTCATTATTGGTTGCACGGGCATAGATGAGTCCGCCGTTGACGGTGAGGTCCTGTCCGGCATTGATAGCATCGTCGTGGGCAATGACGGTTATCTCACCGTCATTGATGACCAGCGTATTCTTACTCTCTATTCCTTCGCCATTGTTACCTTCGGTGGTCACATAGAACGTACCGCCGTTGATGACCATACCGCCTGCGTAGGTATAAACGGCATTGCGTCCGCTACCGCTGATCCAGGTCTTTGTGCCCGCACGGATACCTTTAGGTGAAGAATAGTATTTGCTGTCCACGTTATCCGTGTCACCGCTGTAGTCCAGATTCTCTGTCGTACCGTTATTGTAGTACAGACCGCCGGTAGTAGCTATATTGATGATCGGACTGCCGCTGACGGTGAAGACGCTGTCGCACTTGATGCCCTTACCGCCCGAGCCGGAACTGGTTAGATTGAGCGTACCGCCGCTGATGGTGATGCTGGCGTCGCTATTGATGCACGAAGAAGACTTGGTTTCCAGTTCCGTAGTGTCCCACTTACCATTACCGGAAGTAGCGATGGTGATACTGCCGCCGGAGATAACAATGTCTCCTTGCGCTTTGATACCTTTGCAGGCAATACCCGTCACGTCGATATTGATTGTACCGCCGCTGATGTACATGTTGCCGGAGTCCTCCTCGTCATGGTCGGTAGTAACACCGGTGGAACCAACCTCAGTATCCTCGATATCGCATTGGATACCGTCGTCCGTCGGGTTAGCAATATTGATTGTACCGCTTTCCATCAAGAAATACTGTTCGCAGTTAATACCGTCCCCTGCAGCGGAGAGGATATTGATAACGGAGTTCTTGATAGTGAAGTACTCGCCGGTCTTGATACCGTGCTTCACATTACCGGTTATATTGAGCGTACCGGCCTGCGCGAACTCCGCATGACCCTTGATATAGAGACATCCCTTCTGTTTACCGCCTACGGCATCGACGAGGGTACTGGTGGTACCCTTTAGCGGTTTAACCTTGATACGCTTGCTATTCTGGATATGTACGGCTGCACCGGAATAGGTGGCCGATACATTCGTCAGCGTCAGACCGTTCAGTTCCACCGTTGCTTTATATGCACCTTCGTTGTAGAACCCGCCGTCACTCGAACTACCCGAAAGGGTATATGTGATCTCCGATGCTACATCTTCGCTTTGTATAATGCTTACATGTGCCCCCTTGTAGGCGATCGTCAGGTCTTTGGCAATGTTACCTGCTACCGTGATAGCCGCACTCGCATCGTTGTATGCTACCTTTACGGTATTATCCGTCACTTTCGTTTCATCGACATACATATTGCTTATCTCGCTGAGCGCGAAAACCTTACCCATCACGGTCAGACTTGTTCCGTTATCGTACGGCATCTCGCCTGTTTGTGCCGATGGGAACTGATAAGTCACTTGGCCCACTTGCACATTGAGCGTCTGGGCTGTCAGCAGACCGCTAACCGCTAATCCGCTAACTATTAATCCTATTAACCGTTTCATTTTACTACCAATTTTTGCGATTTACCATTTTGTACCATTACGTACGCACCTCTATCTAACTGTTGCACGGCTTGTACCAGACTGCTGAACGAACCGAGTGTCATACCGTTGATGCTATATACTTGTACCGGTTTATCTCCGTCCAACACATTCTCCAATGCCGTTAATCCATTGGCAGAGAACTCCATGCTTGCCAATTCGGTCAAACTGAAGTTCACCGTACCTTCTGCGTTCGTTACATCCAACTGATCGCCGTTGACGGTCATCGTCAGATCCGTTACTGACAACGCCGTTTGCGTACCTTCCGTGTTCGTGAAAACCAAGTACGCGTACTCGCCTGCCTGCACCATCCCGGCGCATACCAACAGGGCTATAATAATAATCTTTCTCATACCAACCTCCTTTTTTAGAGATTAAAAATCGCTGCAAAGGTACAGCTTTTCGCGCATATACGCATTACCTATTTATGGGAGAAAATTAACCAAAAGTACGATTTTTAGTAAAAAACACTTGCATATATGCTTTTTTTATTGTAATTTTGTGCCCAAAATGAGTTTTTATGTATACAAGACATCAATTTGAAGAGGCGTATCGTTCCTTGGAAAAGAGCGAAGTAGTGGTCATGCGGGATGTGCATGGTTTTCCTGTGAATAATCAGGATATTATCTCTCCGTACCTGATGATTTTCATCTGTCATTCGGGTACGGCGCGTGCGTTGTATGACCTAAAAGAGATTGTTTTTCAACCCAACGAAGTAGCATTGGTGCTTCCGAATCATATTATTCGATCTATTGAGTGGAGTGCCGATTATACGGTGACCATTATCATCCATTCCCGTGCGTTTGAGCAGGAGATGACCAAGCATAGGATGACCCATGATCGTAATAAGTTTCATACCCTTCCTGCTTGTCTATTGACGGATGACGAATTAGCGCAGTATATGAAAGCGGTGGAATTATTGGAGCATATCAGTTTATCGCCCGTATCGCGTTATCCGAATAGGCACGAGATGCTGATGTCGCAGACGGATATCATGGTGGAATTATTGGATGCCTGTCGTCGGGAAATTGATGCACAGCAAGCGAATACGAATCGCAAACATCTCATTTTTACTGAGTTCTGTAACTTGTTAGCCATGCATTATCGAGAACAACATGAGGTGGCTTTTTATGCAGAAAAAGCGCATCTTACGACGCGCCATTTCTCGGTGATTATCAAGGAAATGGTGGGTATCTCTGCCAGCGATTATATCGAGCAGTACCTGACTACGCAGGCCAAGAACCTGCTCCTTTCCCGTCCGGATCTATCGGTACAGCAGATCAGTTACCACCTCGGTTTTGCCGAATCTCCTTCTTTCTGCCGTTTCTTCAAACGCCACACGGGTGTCACGCCGAATGATTTTCGGAAGCAAAGGTAATTCTTATCTCACCTCTTGTCCGGCGGGGGTATAGGTCTTACCGTCTCGGCGAATAAGGAGTTGACCGTCCTTAATGAATTTCTGATTTCTGATTTCTGCGTTCAGATTAACGTATTCGATAGCTGTTGTTCCGTCCTCTTTGTTCAGTTTGGCTTTGAGTGCCTTTATCTGTTCGGCGGTTAACCATCCTCCTTGAATAAAATGTTGCTTAACGGCCTCGTTGAAAGTAGGATCAGTAGCCGGATCGACGCCGCACATATGGCGGAGACTATAACGAATGGTATTCGGGTGACGATACTCCTCAATACGCAACTCAGATGTCCGGAAATAGTCATAACTGAGGTCATCCCATGCCGCATCGCATAGGGCACCCAGCGTCTCGCTGAAAACACCTGTACGGTCAGCTCCCAGCGCACAGTGGATTTGGAATGGTCCAGGATGGGCATCATCGATAATGAACTCTACCACCTCTTGTATCCATTGGGCAAAACGCTCGCCGTCCGATTCATAAAGAACCGTGTTGTAATCCGGCGTGTGACCATTCCGTGTACCTACGTACAAAACGTTATTCGTTGCGATAATCGTTTGGTAATACTCCGGAATAGTGATCGTGTATGTCTTGCCGGCACACGTGTAGGTCTGCCCTGCATGCGAGGTCATGTTTCCGCTGAGTGCGATATCACACTTAATACCGAACTGCTCCGCAAAATGGCGGATGTAATGCAGACGCTCCACCTCCGTATCGTACTCTTCGCGGCAAGGATCGTACGGGTGATACGAACGGTATAGATGCTTTGTACCCGGTACGCGGCGGAAATTGGATATCCGTGCCTGCTCCATGCTGTCCGTCAGATTCCATTCAGAGAGCGGTTTGACATACTTGGCATACTGCCAACGCGAAGCTATCTCGTCCAAGTCATCTCCGGGCATGGCGATGAGCATCTTGTTGCTAAAGACCAGCCGGCTATCAATACCGCCTTGCCACGACGAATGCGAACGGACATCGTATGTGCTACCATCGGCTTTAACCACATGGAACAGGTACTCTGCCTGACCGCAGTTGCCTAAGCGCTCCACGCCGCTGAAGGGCAGCGTGCGATAAAAACAACCATCCGACGAGTAGTTTGTCAGACGAAATCCTTCATCTTCCTTGCTCCAAAGGCTGATCGAACCGTAGGCATAGACCTTGCTCACATCCGCTTTGGCGATGTTAAAGCGCTTGGAGGAAGTAGAGAAAATGAGTGTGATCTGCTGATTGGCTTCATCCAGTTTATAACAATTGTTCTTCTCTTTATCCGTGAACGTAACGCCGTTATAGCCGGTGCCTAAGTACGTTAGTTTGATCGTGCAACCGTTTTCTGTTGACTGCGGAGAGAAGAGAAATCCTTGTCCGGCAGTAGAACTCAAACCGGCCGTATAGGCAGCACTGTAGTGCTTGGCATTAACCAGATTGTCCGGACCAAAATTGCCGGATTTCCAAGACTTAGAAGCAGAGATAACAGCCATATATTCGGCATCAGACCAACCGGAAGAAGGTAGGTCACACATCCAGCGGTCAGCGGTGGTAGGATCTGCCATCATTGAATAGACCGATGAATAGGTAGATTTACCAATAATGAGCATAATAGTGCCGTCTTTCCATTGGGTTTGGCTGTTGTCAAAATACATACAACCGCCGCTGAACGACCATGCAGCAAACATCTGGAGGCTACATAGCAAGGCTGCTATAAAGAAGAATACACGTCTCTTAGGCGCCAGTTGTTCTCCCGGTGCTTTCTCTTCGTTCGTTGAAGTTGTTTGGCAGAGATAGATAGAATCACCTAACTCGGTTTGTTCCGTTTGCGGAATGAAATATTGCTTTCTCATAGTAGTGTTATTTTACAATTTCTTAGCTTATGCACGATTAACGTAGTTCTTTACCTTGTGCATTATATGTATGTTCTCCTTGGCGAATGAACAATTGTCCATTCATGATGAATTTCTGACTACAGATCGCTGACGGCTGAATATTTTCTATGCCTGTCGGCATGTGATTGGCTCCAAAGACATAACGGCGTGGCGCCAAACTCGCTCCGCTTGCAGGCAATTCCAGATAAGCTTTCTTGGCTTTATTGGTGAATTGTCCGACACCGGTGTTGTCATCAACGGTTGCCTCATTGGGCCAGTAGAACCCGACACGACTACCGTCCGATTCAGCAGATAATATATAATGTACACACGCGTTATCGATGACTTCGTCGCTCAACGAACCTTTGAGCATATTGCCTGTCGCATCTTCGGTCTCCTCCGTAACATACGCGATGTACGTACCAGGCGCACCGGAGAGGATAACACCTGTCTCAGCAGGGATATAGTCGTTAAGCGTTTTCCATGCGAGAATCGTATTGTTCCAATCGGTCACATATTGTGCGGTAATTCCCTCCGGAATAATGAGGTTCTTGTTTCCGTAATAGGAAGCATATTTAGCGGCCGAGATGGTCAGTTGAACGGGGTATTGCACCATAAGGCGCATATTATCCAGATTAATAGCAAAGGTATAATCCGCTTCGAAAGGAATCTCTAATCTACAGTTGTTGTCTGGTTCGTTCTCATGATTAAATTGCCACCAGGTAGCAAAGGAAGTGTACTTATTGATAGTTCCTGTATTTCCTAACCACTCGTTCGTGTTGGAGAAGTTATTGATTAACTTGAACTCGTATGTATTGGCGGTAAGGTGCTTGGTAAAATAAGCCACATGATCGGTACATACGCGGCGAATGAAGTGGCGCGGGGTTTCGTCAGATCCCCAACTATTAAAGGTTCCCACTACCGAAACACGCACTTCTAATTCCTCGGCAAAAGTAGCCGTAATCGTTCCTGCGGCTGTTGCGGAAACAGTAGTGGAAGCGCTGGTAGCGTCTGCCAATACAATACCGGGATCGCTCACCTCCCATCCGGCAAATACATAACCGTATTCCGGTGTGGCACTGATACTTACAGCACTGCCGTTATAGGCGGAGATTTCCGAAACAGATACTGTTCCGTACGATTCGTTTTCCGAAGCCACAGCTATATCATAGCATCCTTCTGTGGTATATGCTATCCTGTCACCGGCACTTGAACCGGTAGCTACTACCATCTGACCATTCCAACCAGAAACGGTAGTCACGGAGGTCTTTTCTATTTGGGAAACCCAATCATTATTGCTGTTGCGCACTTGGAACTGTACAAATCCGATCGGATAGGTCAAATCCGGTACATAGGCTTCGTATTTATACACCGGACGGCAGTGGTAATAAGTATCCGGTATCTTCACCATCGTATGGTAGATATACGTGGCACTTTCTCCGGTAGGCGTGTATTGCACATTCAGTTTGAACACGTGTTCTCCCGCATCTGCGCGGGCAGCTTCTGATGCCAGAGGTACATAATAGATGGTCATCGGAGCCTTGAACGTAGCATGCATAGCTACATTGTCCGAAATATTGATCTGTGCGGTAGCATCGGTTTCGCTGGTACCGTTGGTATATTCCACTTCGCCGTTCGTTACCACCCAGCGGTCGAAGACATAACCGCTTGCCGGCGTGGCCGTGATGGTGTACGGATTATCGAAAGAGGTGATATGACGCGTGTCGCCGGTTACCGAACCTTTGGCATCGCTCTCGGTAGTCACTACCAGGTTCTTCCGGTTGTCCATAAAGAACGCATAGATAGTTTTTGTACCGTCAACGGTGTAACTGTAGGTCGCGCCGGAAACAGTCGGCCCTGCTGCCGTTGTACCCCACCCGTTAAATACATAACCCGCAGCGGTAGCACTCTCCGTGAAGGTCACTGTGGACGAGCGCACACATGTGGCCTTAGCATTAGCTTCCGAAGTATTGGCAAGGGTTTTGTGTTTAGATTCAGTTGCGTTATAATCACTAAGCTGGTAATAATCTGCGGTAAACGTTCCATACCATGTATCAGCCGCCGTATAGGTTACACCGCCATCATCGGAGACATAGACTACGACTGTTTGACCCTTGTGAAGCAAGTCCTTATAATCATCTTTTGAAGACACGTGTCTGTAGTCAATTGAAGTTCCATTACTTGAACCTTCTGGAATAAATAGACAGCATTTGTCTAAACTGCCTGAGTAGTTATTAGTATATTTTGTAGCATAGGTGCGACGTGTATTATAGTTTTCATCCTTACCACTCCATTCCGAACCGGACCCAATGAATGCTAATCCTCCAAAAACATTGTATGAAAAATCATTTCTATAGTATAAGTTTGTGTTTGGGATAGCTGTCATTGCATAACCTTTTGAATAGGATGAATTTCCTATCAAAATACAAATATAATCTGTTGTCCACTGAGAATTGGTGTTGTCAAAATACACCCGAGCACTGGAGACATCGTATGCCCATGCACCTAATGAGCTGCATAGAAAGGATAAAAGAAGTAAAAATTTGTTTTTCATATGGATATGATTTTTGGTTATACAATAGGTATGCAAAAACCTTTGCGGCTGCAAAGATATAACAAAAAACTGAAATATACAAATTTTTTTTGGAGAAAAAATACTTTTTAGTGTACTTTTTTACTAAGAATCTAAATTTTGTATAGTGTGTATATATATTTTTTTTCGGAAACGGGGACAAAATATTTGCATATATCAAAAATTTTGTGTACCTTTGCACCGCAAACTTTAAATCCACGTTTATGAAACATCTGTTTACTGTACTCATGATCATTCTGTTGGGTTGGTGTACCAACGATGCTTTTGCGGTTAAGACGCAACCTGTACAAATCCCTACCACCTCTTCTTTCGTTGCTTCCGATGACACCGAGGCTGCGGCAGAACAAGCGGAAAAACCCCTCAAATGGAGAGACCGCGCCAAGGCATCTGACCTGCGCAAGAAAATGGGTTGGTACTGTCTTGCCG
>Ga0265298_10009945_pt1 | contig 11290 bp, 3 predicted proteins | sample AusTroGonzalo_MG_3_FD_193486 | JGI IMG/M metagenome (GOLD analysis project Ga0265298, IMG submission 193486) | Bovine rumen microbial communities from tropical cattle in Woodstock, Queensland, Australia - Gonzalo_01 | ecosystem: Host-associated > Mammals > Digestive system > Stomach > Rumen ...
GGAAGCAGGAATACCCCTCGTAGAGCTGCTCGCAGAGAAGTTTAGAAAGCTCGGGCGTGAGGGCACGACGACTGCCGACGTGTTCGAACTTATCTCTAAGAGAGCCGTCCCCTTCAAGTTGATCGACGAGATCTTCAACGACATGACCAATGCTGGCGGAGTCTTCTACCAGATGCAGGAAAGGCAGTCTGAGACGCTGAAGGGACAGTGGATGAAATTGAAGGATGCTATTACAATCATGTATGACGAGATGGGTAACACCAAGGTTGTACACGATGCGATGACCTCATTTATCCAGACGGCAAACAACCTAACAAGGTCGTGGCGGGATGTCGCGAACTGGATAAAGGCAGTAACTGCGGCACTAATCACTTACAATGTTATTGCAAAGGCGTCTGTTCTAGCGACTAATTCCATTACAAAAGCAGAAGCCCTCCGTCTTGCTGTGATGAAATCTCAGACGATTGCGATGCCGAAGATTATTGCCGCAATCGTTGGAGAAACGACTGCAAAGAAGGTATCTCGTACCGTTACGAGGCAGCTTGCAATTGCCCAGTACAATTTAGCAACGGCTACAACTGTCGCAGAGAAGGCCCTCTGGAAGATGTATGCTGCTCTTATTAGTAATCCATATGCGCTCGCAGCAACAGCGGTTGTGGGGCTTGGTGCGGCTCTATACACGCTTGTAAAGAATAGCAGAGAAGCGGATATATCCATTGATGGCCTTGAGCAGTCTGTTACCAGGTTTAGAAACTCAATCAAAAAGCAAAACGAAACTGACGACCTTCTTGCTGCATATGAAGAGTTGAGGGATAAAACTGGGAGGACAAGGGAAGAAGAGGAGAAGCTTATTCGTGTAACAAATGATCTCGCGAGAACATTCCCGTCGGCTGTTACCGGAATCAATGAGCACAGTGGAGCGCTTGATATAGACATCCAGAAGGTAAAAGACCTAACAGAGGCAGAGCAGAAACTTGAGCTTGCGAGACTTAAAAGGGATGAGAAAAATGCAAGGCGCCAGGTTCGTAAGCTTGAGGAAGAGAAAAACGAAATCATAGAGAATCAGCAGCGTGGCGGATACTATTTATACCAGGGAACACCGGAAGAGACATTCATAAAGTATACAGAGGATGAACTCGCTGATTTCGGGGAGAGACTTGCTGAGATTAATAAGGATCTTAAACCGTTTAAGGACCAGCTCGAACAGATCAGAGAACTTGAGCAGGAACTCGGAATTGGAAACTACTACTCCGGCGGTGGCCAGGGTGGCGGCGCCAGAAGTGGCTCTCTAGGCCTTGAGGGTTGGCGATCAGTCTTGAAAGAGATTGAGAAAGAGAAGGAGGAGGCCGGAATGCATCAGATATACTCTGATGACGACATTAAGAACATGGAGAGCGTCTATAACTTGTATAAGAAAACGAAGAAAGCAATAGAAGAGGACACTACCGCGCTGGAAGGATTGAAGGCCCTGAATAAGACGCTTACAGGAGAGGCAAAGGAGGCTAATGAGGCAGAAATTGCTCTTGTCGAAAAAGAGCTCGATTTCCATAAAACAGTTCAGGATCGATTTAATTTCGTCTTCAAGAAAGGTGGCGGTTCTTACCAGCAAGACCCCTTCATCAAGCAGATGCAGGAGCGCATCAAATTCATGAAGGATTTCCGTAAGGGATACGAGGACCTCAATAAGTACATGGACGAGAACGCGGCCCTCAAGAAGGAGGGCGACATTATGCGTACCCGTGGGCTCGCCCTCGGCTTATCTGAGGCTGAGCAGAAGAAGGCCGCGAAGGACCTCGCGGATTGGTATGGTTCTGAGATGAACAGAATCTATGCGGACGTCCAGAAGAAGTATAATCTCTCTATGACGCTCGAACAGTTCCTGAGCCAAGAAATTAATGCCGCCGGGAATCGCGGAAAGGCACTCAAGGACTGGCAGAATCTTCTGCAATCTATCTTCAATGACCAGACCGACCTGAATACCGAAGAGGCGAAGAAGACGCTAGAGAAGGCAATTCAGAAGCTAAGAGATGAGCTTAAGCGGTCGGAGGCTGCTAAGAATTTCTTCCAGGATATTCTTGGCCTCACCGGCGATCAGGAGCTCGCCGCCAACCTTGCTGTTAGTGTATATGGAGATCCAGGAAAGGAACTCCAGGATAGGCTCATGGATAGTCTGAAGGATGCTTTTGATTCTGAGGCAATTCCGTGGGATTCGCTGATGGCCATTCAAATGAGAAGCGCTATCAAAAGTCTTGATTTCAGCGGCGTAATGGCGAAGCTTGACGAATTCCCAGATAAGATAAAAGAGGTCGTGAAGGAGATGGCCGGGGTTGTTGAGAAATACAATGCCGATATTGCTAAGAGCTATGCTAAGCTGCTTGTTGAATATGACGAGTTGGCCCAGCAGAGAATAGATATCACCCAGAAGGCTGCGGAGAAGATTCGCCAGATTGAAGAGGGGCTTCGCGTCGAGATTCTTGGGATGGAAAAGCGTGGCGCAAGCGCGGCAGAGATTTCTGCTGCAAAAAGTAGGGCTAAGCTTGCTACGGATGCTGTGAATAGGGAGGCTGAGATTCAACTTTCGCGTCTTGAGGCAAAGTATCGTCTTTTCTTTAGCTCTGTAGGAATAATATCGCAAAAATCTGCGATGGAGGTCGCCCAGAGACAGAGAAAGATGCTCTCTGATCAGTTTGTTCGTGGCCAGATTTCTCTTTCAAAGTATAAGAGGGAACTGAAAGAGATAAGTAATCAACTCGGTAAATATAGCGGGGTTGAACAGCTTGAAAAAATAGCATCTGGCAAGTTTGGTGAGCTTCTGGTTGATCAGATCAATAGCGCCTCTGAGGGGCTTCTAGCCTTGTCTTCAACCGTAGAGACAATGGACGGGTTCCTCGTCGCCGATGACGACACGAAAAAATTTCTTGATAGGCTCGATAAAATACTCAATTTTGGTGATTTCGTTGGTATTTTCACAGGAAAGAAGAAAACGAGTATCCAGGATGAGATTAACAAGGCTAGTAGGAGAGCGTACCAAAATGCTATCCTTAGCGGCGAGTCGGCCGAGGTGGCAAACAAGAAGGCCGATGAGGCTGCTCGTAATGTACTTAACAGGTATTCAAACCAGATGTCCGAATCTGCGCAGTCATTATCGATAGCGGCCGCAGCTCTTAAGGCCGTGTGCGAGATTTATGAGAAGATTGGGGCCGGACTGTCTGAGATTTTCGACCAGCTAGAGAGGAGCGGGCACGGGTTTGAAACAAGAAACGAGTATGGTGCCATCTATGACGAGGCTGATTATGCGGACACGTTCGCTCATATGGCGGAGTTCTTTGGCGGGATGGTTGACCTTTTGAGTCTCGACCTTGGTGGCGCCTGGAAGAAGTTTAGTGCGCTTAGTAATGAAGTTCGGGAAAACGACAGAGCGATTAAATACCAAGGAGAGTTAGTTAACGACCTAAAATATAGTTATGACAGGCTTGGCGCTGCTATTGAAAACGCCTTCGGCTCTGACTATATCTCGTTATACAATCAGCAGCTTGAGAATCTCGGTGCGCAAGCAGATGCGTACAGAAAACAGGCAGAGGCTGAGCGGGCGAAGGGTAAGTCTGCTGACGAGGAAAAGGCTAGAGGCTATGAAAGGTCTGCTCAGCAAATCGAAGACCAGATTACCGACGCTCAATCCAAGCTCGCCGAGTTCATGTCCGGCACCGACCTGACCTCTGCTGCCAAGGAGTTTGCCGAGGCCTGGATTGAGGCGTACAAGGAGTTCGGCTCAACGACGGATGCGATGAAGGAAAAGTTCAACGACATGATTCAGAACATGGTCGTGAACTCTCTGGCCGCCCAGCTGATTCAGAGTATCCTGAAGCCAATCTTCGACCAGATTGACTCTGCTGCCGCAGACGGTGCTCTCACAGCCCAGGAGATAGCCCAGATTTCAGCCATGGTACCTGGCGCAATCGACCAGATTAACAGCGCCATGACCGGAATGGTTGGTGAGCTCACCTCCGCCGGCTACAACCTCCGCCAGCAGGCCGGCTCCTTCACCGGTATCTCCCGTGACATCGCCGGCGCTTCCGAGGAGAGTATTACCGGCCTGGCTGCGGGTATCAATACGCAGAACTTCTACATCTCGCACATTGACGCCAATGTAGCGGCCATCCTGTCGGCCCTGACCGGCGGGGCTTCTACGGCCGGGGCCAGCGTCACCGGCGAGTATATCGACCCGTACAAGGATTTCGTAAAGGAGAATATCCAGCTGTACTTCCCCAGTTACGACCAGAAGCTCGGCGATATCCTGAACCGCCTTGACCGGGTCATCCGGCCCAGAACAGACCGCCCGGACTACGTCCTCCATACGAATCTGTAATGGCTGGCACGGTTTTTGCTCACACCTCTGTGAGAGTAAGCCATATTTGTTACTTTAGTTTTTGGTCTCCGACACTTGCGAAAGTCTCGGAGATTTTTTATATTTGCGGCATAATGGACAAGCAGTGGGTCAAACAGCTCCGGAAGGAAGCCTCGGTGCATCACATGTGCGCCGAGAACCGCCTTGCGCTAGAGTCAATCAAAGACAAGGGTTCAGCCATTGCCCTGTACAAAAAGACGATTGACTGGGCGCTCGAACAGGGTTATCCCTGCATCGAGACACTCCGTCGCGATTTCTCCGAGTGCGGCGCCTACGGTATCTACGTAGACCACCACTTCAACGGCGAGACCCTGGACGACCAGGCTGTCTATGTTTTCCATAATTGCACCGGCACCATACATGTGGGCCTGAACGTGAAGAAACGGATCATCCCGATGCTCTATTTCGCCAACGGTTGCGACATGAGCGTCAAGGGAATCCAGGACCAGAACCTTCAGGCCCGCGTGCCGCTGTATGTGTTCGGCGATAACCGGATATCTTCCGAGCAGTCGGAGGATATCATTTGTACAACCTATAAATTTGACGTGAAGTAATGGGCGACAGTGTTTACATTGAAATCTTGCGGGACGTAGGCATCCCGATCCTGACGCTCATCGGCGGCTGGTTTGCCCATCTGTTCCGGACCAAGCAGAAGAAAGAGAACGACATCCTGGCGAACGTGCAGCAGATACTCCAGATGCAGAAGGAGTATATCGCCGACCAGGACGCCGAAAACAAGAAGACGCGCGACATGAACGCCAGGCTCGAAAAGAAACTTGACGACAAGCGCGAATCTATCCGGAAGGCCAATAAGTGCAAGTATACCAACGAAGGAGAAGGGTGCCCGGTCCTCATTCACGAGGATTACTTGGACGAGAAGTGCCAGGAGTGTTACCTGAAAGAAGCCGGAAAGTATGATAAAGGCAAAAATTAAGATAGGCGCCGGGAACCTGGTCTATACGGACGAGGCTTACGGCCTTGTCTATCTTGACTCTGATAAGCGCACGGCCGCTCCCATCAAGGGATTCGAGAAGACGGCCTACCCAGAGGAGGAGGGAGAACACCTTCTCCTCGACACGGTTGATGACGCCTTCGACTACAAGGTCAAGTTCTTTATCCAGGCGACCTCCCTGACTACGGCCAACGGCAAGGTCAAGGCCTTCAACAACCTCATACTCCCACTGAATACGACAACCGGCAAGCGCACGGCCGTCCAGGTCGAGTTCTACAACCTTCTCAAGCGCAACAAGATTGTCGGCTACTGTGAGCCCATGGCCGAACCGACCGAGTTCTGGCGTGACCCGAAGAACCAGGTCCACGATGTAGTCGTCGTCGAGCTTACCATTCACGTCCCCAAGCCGAGCCTGTGCGAGTTCGACTATCCCGGAAGCTCCGGCTCGGGCTCAGGTAGCGGAAGTTAACATAATATTTTTTGTCCGATGATCCCCGCCATAACCGAAGTCAATTTCCCGTCCTATGCGACACTGCATCAGGCGACCGTCTCCCTACTGGAGATGGGCGACCGTTCCATATCGACCCAGGTCAGGATTAACGGCTCCGTCGTTCCGGATTTTACCGGCTGGGAACTCCAGTTCAAGGGCGAGCGCTTCGTTCTTCCGACGAAGACTCCGCAGGCCCAGAAGGACAACACTACTAAGAACGCCTTAGTGGACCTGCAGTTCCAGTCGTGGGTTATCGAGCAGCTCAAGAGCTACTTCTTCGTATCACTCAGCGAGTACGAGACCGGAAAGTATATTCCGGACCAGTACAACGCTTCCGTGATACTTCCGCTGGAAAGCTTCGTACAGCTCTTCAATAAGGTTCTGGCTTACTACTTCGGCGACCAGATCAGAATGGACCTATTTGGGGCCGGCACGGGAATCTATTCCACGACCCCGGTAACGGTCGAGATCAATAAGACCTACATCTGGGACGTGCTCATCAAACTCTTCGAGCTCTTCGGCGTCCGGTGGTACATAGCATACGAGCAGGCGACCGGCGCTTACGTCATCAAGGTCGGGTATGCCGCCGAGGCTATCACCGACCACGACTTCGAGTACGGCTACCAGGGTGGTCTCCTTAAGTTCGAGAGGCACGTACAGGATGCCGACGTACGGAATGTTCTCCTTGGCCGTGGTGGCGAGAAGAACCTTCCTTACCGGTACTTCAAACTCCAGGACCCGAATAATACGGAGTGGGAGGCCGACCCTGATGCGATTCCAGAGCTGGCCAACATCTACTTCGACCGGCTCCGTGACATCAACTTCCGCTGGTATGTCCGAGGCTGGATGCAGAACTCTCACAGGGATACGTCCTGGGATTCTACCCATATGTTCCCTCAGTATACGGAGAACGACTGCCCGGAATCACACCTCTTCGCCTTCCGGAAAGGTAAGACGGATGAGACCTTCAATCCCGTAGAGTACGTCAAGGACGACGATTCTATTACAAAATACGGTGAGCGTTGGGGCGCGGTCGACGATAACGACGATGTCTACCCTACTATCCAGGGTATGACCAGATCAGGGGTTGGCCGGGTTGACGAGTGCGTGGCCGTTTCTGATATCGTAACGGACGACATCGACGCGGCCGCGGCTACTGCATCGACGACGAGTCCTATCGGCGGAACCAAGACCATCACGAAGACGGTTCCGGCTAACGGAAACGTTACGGATGAACTGCTCTCTGAGCCGTTCACGATTCCTTCTGGCCAGACCGGCAATGTAGAACATTCCTGGATGAACCCCAGGAACCAGGACAGTCAGGATTTGAGGCCCGACATAAACCTGGACGCGACTATCACGAACCTTGTCGCCGTTGACGAGAATACAGGAACAGAATATCCCGTCAAAGGTCTCCAGGCCGGAACTTACAGGATCAAGATTACCCTGAAGGCCGTGAACTCGACTTATTCGGCCATTCAGGCCACGTACGGCCTCGACATGCTCAACCTGAAGCTTTCGGCCGTTGACGAGAACGCATGGAAGCCGACCTTCGACATCTGGGTTAAGAACATCTGGGAGACGGAGCAGGGTTCCGGAGAGACCGACGAGCAGTACGCGACCCGTGTCTGGGAGAAAATCCTTGGCGACCGGGCCGGAAACGAGGCAAAGATCGTCTTCTCTGACGGCTTCATGTCGACGTCCCAGGACTATGAGTTTGTCATAGCGTCCTATCCCGTCAAGGACCGTAGTAAGTCTCTCAACGGGGTTCAGTCCGAGTGGAAGATAGCACTCTACAAGTCCGATGCCGAGTTTGAGGCTACGGGCCTCTTCATCCCGAACTCTACGACCGGAGGAAAACCTTCGGCCGGCGACCATTTCTTCTTCATCGGCATTGACATGCCGTTCCTGTACGTGACAAGGGCAGAGGAGCGCCTAAACGGCGCCGACCTGACTCCTACCGTGAACAAGACGGCGGCCTTGGAAGACCTGGCCGAGGTTCAGCCCACCTGGGTCATCACGCTCGATAAGGTCCGCGTCAATACGCTTGAAGCCGGTGAGTACGGGCAGACCCTGGCAGAGAGGCTTTCCGCAGGTGCTACCGTCAAGATTAAGGACCCGAGGTTTACTCCGGGCCAGACGCTTACGCTCTATGTCAAGAGCATTACCTATACCTGGAACGAACCGACAAGCGGCAACCCGTATCTGGTGCCCGACATCGAGGTGGTCCTTTCGGACACCGTCGCGGCCGTCGAAGGAACCGTGACCCGAGTGGCCAATGAGCTGAACGTGGTGAAGGCGACGTACGCGAAGAGCTCAGATGTGGAGGCTGCCGTCCGTTCCGTTGGTAACGCCCTGTTCCTGAAGAAGACGGGCGAGGCCGATACGTCCAACTCTCCTACCACTTTTGCCAGCAAGGTCTCGTCCAAGAGCTTCCGCCAGGGCGATATCGGTGGCGCCGGTTGGGGCTTCTATGAGGAGGACCCTGCCAAGGCGCAGGCCCAGACCAGGTCCAGGGCTGCGGCGGCCGGAACAGAAGAGCCGGCAAGCTCCGTCCTGGAAATCGATAAGCTCGTGGTCCGTAAGGAGCTCCATGTGAACGAACTGGTGGCTAACCAGATCTCGTACGTCGGAGGCAAGAAGATCACTTCAGCTGCAGCCATCGAATGCACCCAGGTCGTAGAAGACGGCTCATACTATTACTGCTACTTTGACCAGAAGCAGGGCACCGTGGCCAACCTCTTCCATGTGGAAGACTTCGCAATGGGGCAGGACTTCTCCGAAGAGAACGTCGAGGTCAGGTACTATCGCATGCAGGTTGCAGAGGTCGGGGCTAATTATATCAAACTGAACAAGAGTGTCAAGGATGGTTCCGGCGCACCTGCCGCCGGTGACACGATCGTACAGCATGGCCACCCGACCGACGCGACCCGCCAGTTCATCATCGTAGAAGACGTCATCGGAGGCGGTTACATCCGGATGATATCCGGCCTGAATGCCGTCGATTCCACTGGTACAGAATACGTGTTCCTCGGTCGGCAGCCTTCTACCGGTCCCCGTGCTTTTATCGGTAACAGTGCAGGAGAGTATCTGGAATGGGTTAACGGACTGCTGAACATCAAGGGCGCTCTCACCATCCGTAAGTCTGACGGTTCCTATCAGTCCATGGTAGACTACATGGCTGCCGTGCAGGCACAGATTGACGGTCAGATACAGTCGTGGGCAAGCACACAGGCCCCTACGGCCCAAACAGAGCCCTTCCCTCAGTACGATCCTGAGACCGAACAGCCCGTTGGTACGGCAAACTATCCTGCCAACGGGTGGACTACCACAACCGACAAGAACAAACACGTCGGTGATATCTACACGGATGACACGACCGGCCAGGCATGGCGCTATTCGGCTGGCTTCTACTGGGTGCGTATCACAGACGAAGAGGCCGCTGCTGCCATGGCTATCGCACAGCAAGCTGCAGCCGGCGTGTCTGGGCTACAGTACTTGAAGCAGGCGCTCGCCGACGGAACCACAGTTGTACAGGGTGGCCTGGTACTGACAAACCTCATCCAGCTCGGGTATACTCCTGAGGGCGGCACTTTCCAGGTTATGTCTGGTATCAACGGCACGCTCAATAACCAGCTGCAGAATCCGCTTAAATCTATCGCAGCATGGTACGGCGGCCCCATGGTGGACCACGAGGCCAGTCCGAGCGAACAGAGCTATGCCAAGTCCCTGTTCAGATTCGACGGGTCCGGTTATCTCGCTGGCGGAAACATCCACTGGGACAACAACGGTTACGGCGGAATACCTGGTATCACGTGGGATGGTAACAGTATAACCATCTCCGGCGATGTTAAACTCGGATCTGTAGGATCTGATACTGTAACCAGTATGCTTGTGCTGTTGCAGCAGATCCGTAGTTGGTTTGAGGAGGACTCCAACGGAGATCTTCATATAGTAAAGAAGACAGTAAATGGTCAGCAGGTCGGAAGGGGCCTCTGGACAGAGGGTTTCCTTGTCGCTGGCGGCAGAGGTTCCGGTGGTGGCGGTGGCGGAGGAGCCTCCGTCCTGGATATGTGGAAATCCTTGACGAATAATGCAAGCCTTCCCAGCTACGACGCAGATACAAAAATCGCCGGAGCTCATATTCCCATAGGAACCGGGCTGACGCTGAACGCGCAGACCGGACTCATAGACGTGGACGCTGCCGTGGCAGACACCTGGCGAATTGAGCTCGATTTAGCCTCCGGAATAGCGAATGTTGCCACGCGGGTTGCATCCCTGGAGGAATGGGCATGCAGGCCCACCTTTGAGGAGCTATACGCCTGGACCGTGAACACGGATAAGCTGAACCTCTCCGGTACGGAGCTGAATGCGGCGGACGGCATTCTCAACTATGGCGGCGCGGCCCTTTTCTCCGGCCTTACCAATAGCGGGAACGACCTCTCCGTTACCATCGGCGGGAAGACGCGCACCGTCACCCCGGCCTACGCTTCCAATGCAGGGACCCTGGGAGGAACGGCGAAAGGCGGTTTGTTCACCGTCCTGGAGAATAGCAGCAGCCAGCTTTCCATCACCATAGGAGGAACCAATAAGAAGCTCACCGTGGCCTATGCAACGGCGGCCCAGTACGACAACCAGGGCCACGTTATTACGTCCACCTACGAGACTATTTCCGACCACCAGACGCGGGAAAAGGCCCTGGCGGAAGGAGTTGCCACGGCATTGGCCCGGCTGGCCTCCCTGGAGGCATGGACGGCATCCCCTTACATAGAGGAGGCGACCGCCTGGAAGCTGAATGTGGAGAAGGCCGTGAACCTCGGCGGCGAGCAGCTTTCCACCTCCGGCGGCGTGCTCTACATGAACTCCGCAGAGCTATTCTCTAACCTCTCCAACTCCGGGACCTCCCTTTCCATCACCGTGGGCGGCAAGAACCGCACCCTTACGGTGGCCTACGCTTCGCAGGCATCCCTGGACGGGAACGGAGACAATATCGTCTCCACCTATTACCGCAAGGATACGGCCCTTTCCACGGAGAAGGCGCTTTGTGAGGGGCTGGCCTATGCCTCCGCCCGGCTCACGGGCTTGGAGGAATGGGTAAACCGCCCCATGATGGCCGAGGCTTATATCGACACGCTGAACGGCGGCCAGATAAATGTCTCCGGGGAGATATGGTCCAACACGGGAATGGCTTCCGCCGGATACATGACCGCAGGCGGCGTGCATACCGCCTCCGATGCCCGGCTCAAGAAGAACTGCAAGGATATTCACCTCTCAATCTCCCAGATAGCGGATGCCCCCGCCATTGAGTTTGAGTGGAGCGATATTTTCCAGGGCCACGGCGCGGGGACCATCGCCCAGTATTGGGAGGATATTCTTCCATATAACGTGCGCCATTTCCACGACGCCCACCTCACCTTTGAGTACGGGAATGCGGCCATGATTT
>Ga0265298_10009946_pt1 | contig 11287 bp, 12 predicted proteins | sample AusTroGonzalo_MG_3_FD_193486 | JGI IMG/M metagenome (GOLD analysis project Ga0265298, IMG submission 193486) | Bovine rumen microbial communities from tropical cattle in Woodstock, Queensland, Australia - Gonzalo_01 | ecosystem: Host-associated > Mammals > Digestive system > Stomach > Rumen ...
CCACGGGTCGTTTGGTGCGTTGGGTATATGGGAATAAGGGTGGACGCGTTCCGAGCCCTATAGCGAGAATTTGGGGCATTGTGCGCGGTGTAAAGTAAACCGCTTTACAGATGGTTCTGAACAACGAAAGAACCCGACCGGGAATTGTCCGATCGGGTTGTTTTTCTTTGCGTGTTGCGCGGAACGATCCGCGGGGTGTTCCTATATGGTCAAAACCGTTTCCGCGCGTTGTGGCGCGTTTTTGGGACTCATACGGGCATTGTATCGAAATAACGTAAAAAATCATGCGTGTCCACCGGGTCCGTCCCGATGATCCGCCCCGCGGTTCTGTACTGCCTGAACGCGCGGATCGCGTTTGTCAACACCTCGGAGCCCGTACTCGCGAACGTCAGTATTTCGGGACGATCGAACCGTCGGGATGTTTGAACGTGTTGTGGAATTCGGACGTGATCACCCGGTGAAACTGAAAACCGATTCGATCTATTTGTGAATTGATGATCCGAACGAATGCCACCTGACCGCTCGACGCGATCGAGAGCTCGTAAAATTTTCCCGCCAGATAGACAAGCGCGGGAATCACTATGCGCGAGCTCGCCCACGTGATTCCGTCGATTTCGCGCGTTTCGATCGGCGGGTGTGTCCATTCCCCGAACATGATCATTCGCGTCTCGTCCGAATGGTCGAACCCGACGTAACGGTTTTTCGCGAGCCCCGTTTCGGGTTCGATGAAAACCGACGAACGACAATATTCCATTGCGACCGTTGCCCCGAGCACGTGATTCACGACCGCGATGTCCCCCGGCCGCATTTTCGCCACGTCGAACCCGAAATTCCTGAAATACGCGTTGTCACGTGTGACCGTGTTTGTGGCCATATAGATCACGATGTCATCACACGATTTCGTCAACGTCCCGATCAACCGCTGGAACGCGGCGAATTCATTGACGATCGGCGCGTCGTCCAAAAATTCGTCGTAAAAAATAATTTTGGTTCCGGGGAATTCGGTGCCCTTGATTTGGTACGCGTCTTGTAAAGACGTTGCCCACCCGATCACCTCGCCCGTCTCTTGCTTCACAAATGCCATTTCGGATTTCGAGAAATCGATCACGGACCCGAGCTTTTCTATACATTCCTTGTCTTGTTTGACAAAAAGCGAACGGTTTTTGTTCACGACGATCATTCCGTGGTTCTTTCGCACGTAGATAAACCGCCGACCCGACGCGACCGCGTCGATGATTTTCGAGCGAATCCCCCACGTTTTCCCGATGTCACGCCCACCGATCAACACCCGGATCACCGTCCCCGTCGCGTCCAACCGGGTAAAATCCTGATAATGCGGAACGAGTTGTGTTTTCTTTTTGCGGCTCATTATACCACCTCTCTGTTATAAACCAATTTCAAATAGTTTCGATCGCTCTTTGTGATGTCGAGTGTGTAACCGACCTCATAGAGCGCGACCCCGCCCGCGTCCGGCGCGGCGGGAACGGACGAAAGAACGTTCAGCGATTCGTCGATCGTTGTGGCGCGCCCGAAATACAAGAACGACCGCGCGAGTTTTACGTTTTTCCACGTGTGTCCGAGACGGAACGATTCGGGAGACGTGTCGATCGGGGTTTTTTTTCTGTCCGGCATGCGGTGCGGGAGCCCCGCGACCGTGACGTGGTTGACCTCGCCCGTTCTATACCAATACTTTTTCGCGCCGTAGCACCGAAACAGATCGATCGTGTCCGTTCTCCGCGGGTCGGTTTCGTCGTCCGTAACGGAATATTTTTCCCGTTCCCATTCCCCGAGATTCCCGACCTTTTCGTGGTCAATGCGTGCACGTGCGTCCGCGTTTGTGTCGATCACGATCTGGTTCTCGTCGATCGGGACGAATATGCATGAATCCGTGTCCATATAGACCAACCGGTTCCCGGCATTCGTAACGGCAAACCGCAACAAATTCCGACGACAATACGCGGTGATCCAGACGCCGAACAAATAATTCCGGCACGAATGTTTGTGCGGCGCGTCCTCGATCTTGTTTTCCACGACGGACCATTCTCCGATCTCGTTGATCTGGAAATCCTCTGTCTCGGGGCTCTGGACCATCATCCCGTATAAACTATTGAACCGACTCTTGTTTTTTGCGTACGCGATCGCGTTTTCGTTCGTTGGGTTTTCCTTGTATCGGATTTTCGCCGTTTGTTTAGATTCGGCGAGATCGGAAAACAGATTGTACACGGGCCGCGGGAGTGGTCCGACGTCCTCGCACACATAGAATTCAACAACGTGCATTTCGTCCCACGTGTACGTCAATTCCAAACATTCCATATCCGTCGAACAAATGCAAAGCGAAATCGCACGCGATTCCACGACCTTTCCGTTGAATCGGACCGTGTCCGGGCTCCATTCCATGCGAGACGATGGCAACCACGACCACGCAAACCGGGACCGAATGTTGACGAATTCGATCCGAGCGATCCAGAACGGGACCGTCCCCCATTCGGAAACGTCCGCTCGACGAATGGTGCGGGGGAATTGTTCCGACAACGCGGCGAACGGATACGCCGAGCTCATATCGAACGACCACACACCGGGAACGTCGAGGCCGACGAATTCGGGGTTCGCGAGAGTGATCCCGCCGTAAAACGCGTTTCGTTCCGCGTCCCAACAATCGGGGGGCGGCGGGAAATCCCACGCACGTTTGGGGTCCTGTTCTTTACAATACTCTTTGAGAGCACCGCGCACGATCCCCGTTTTGGTCAACGGCACTTTCCAGATGTTCCCGTGGTATTCCCTGATCATTTCGGCGATCCCGAGCGCAACGATGTCACAATCTCGCGTGCAATACCTGATCTTATCGGGACCCGGTTTTTGACCGCGCGGGATCGGGGCGTAATCGTCCTCTAACTTTGGGAGACCGACCCGTTTCCCGATCTTTTCCACCGATTCGTCCAACAGTTTCCACGAACACCGAAAATCGATCCACGGTGTCCGATCGATGTGCACCGAGATCGGACGGTGCACACCGTTCGCGATCACCTTTTCGGCGTGTCCGACGTTCTTGAAAAGAAAATCACCCTCGAACGCGAAATTGTGTGCGTAGAGAATCCACGACCGTCTCCCGAGCAAATCACCGTACGATTCGAGAATGGCCACGAATTCGTCCCACGTGGTGAACACGCGCCGGATCAGCGGTGCACCGTCTTTCGTTCGATAAATCCCGCAAACGCCGTACGACAACCACGTGTCGATCGGGTGACCGTCCTTGTCTTTCGTGACCGACGTCTCGATGTCCCACACACCGAACGTTCTATAATCACGTTGTTCTTTCATGTCAATTTGGGCGTGTCCAGATCAGGATCGTCAACACCGAGCATTTCGGAAATAGTGTGGAAATACGAAACCGAATGTTTCGACGCGTTGACCTTTCCGCCCGCTTGCGAGAAAAATTGTATCCGTTCCCGCTCGGTCATCTTTTCGAGTTTTTCTTTTGCGATCAAATACGGGTTTGTTTCGACCACGTCCCCGGTTTTCTCGTCATACACGGGTTCCGATTCGGACCCGTATTTCGCCCACATTGCGTCCATATACCGGGTCCCGACCTCGTCCGCGATCGTTCCCCAATGTTTGACGACCTGTTTGGTGTTGGTCAATTCCGTCAATGCGGCGAGAATCGAGACGCGGGAATGGAACGCATCTTTCGCCATTTGCGGCGTGACCTCGCCTTTCGATTCCCGGACACGTTCCGCGACAAACTGTTCGATCGTTTTGACCTTTCCCGTTCGACGGTCGATGATGTCCCCGCCCGCCTCGAACGGGAAATACGTTTTGAACGTCGTCAGCGGGGTCAGCCCCGCGTCGAGTTGCCGTTGGATTTTCTTGTTGATCGCCTCGCGAATCCGTCGCGAGCTCGTTTGTGTGATTGCCATTTATTTCACCCCCATTGATCCGCCATAGCTTTTGCTATGCCAGGAAACGTTTTTGACCTGACCGTTGGATCACGGAATTTTGACCCAAACCCTCTGTTTTTCCCTGTAGAATCGAAAGATTGATTTTGCCAGCCCTCTGGTGGACGTTCTATAATGTTCGTTGGAACAAGTGGTTTTAAGTTTTTCAACCAAAGACACGTCCTTCTTGCGTAGGAATCTCCGAACATATATGGTTGAATAATTTGATCGGGTTGACGATAAACCGTGTTCATTCTACCGACGGGGTTTTCAATAGCAATTTTTTCACAATCCGCCCGCACAAATTCCATAAAGAAAAATTCGGCGACGATTCGTTTGTTCCACCTGGTTCGGGCATTGTTTCCGTACTTTTCAATATCAAACCAACGATTCCCCGCAACCGATAAATACGTACAAGGCGGGTGCGCGACGATCAAATCCCAACGCGGGATGTTATGTTTTTTACCATCTGCCGTTTTGAACGTCAACGTTTTTCCGAGCAATCCACGAACATTCGACCAGATATGCCATTCGGGATGACCGCCCGAACACGGTTTGATGTCACAAGAAAACGCATTGTGTCCCCTTTCCCGGAACGCTTTGCACACTTCTTGTGATTCTTCACAAGCCACAAGAACATTCATTTTCGTTTTCCTCTCTTTCGGTGAAATGACCGCCCCGGCGGGAATCCGGCGGGGCGGTTGGTGGAATCAGAACGGGAGCTCGGGATCGTCCTCGGACCCGAACCCGATATAATCGGAGAGCGGGGTCCCGGTGGGTTTCGCCTCGACCTCGGTTTCCGTGAACGGGTCCGAGACGTAGAGGGTGGGATACCCGCGTTTGTTCTTTCCGAAATGGGACGTCGTCGGGTTGGTCATGTAGATCGTGATGATCGCGTGGGGAAATTTGGGCGGACGGGTTTCGGACGTGAACGTCACCCCGACGGTGTTCGGGGACTTTTTCCCGTTGATCGCCGTCAAGAACCACGAACGCCATTTGTTCCCGTTCGCCCCCGTTTTCTCGGTGGAATGGATTTCGAGCTCGATCTGTTTTTTCGCGTTTGCCATGTGTTGGCCTCTCTTTCTCCCCCGATTAACCGCGGGGGTCGGTTTATAACAAATAATAACGGACGAAACAGTAATTCGTCGTGTCATATCGCGGCGAGAAAACGACGTAACCTTTTCCGAAATGTCCCTCATAGGGATAAGCCCACACGCCGCCGCCGACGTGGGATTTGCGGGAAACGTATCCTTTCGCGGTGCTTTCGTGGTGGTATTTGTACCCGGTGTCGTTGATCCAGATCACCGGGACCCGTCCGCGCGTGTCAACCTGTTCGGGATACACGAACACGGGTTTCGTCATGTCGATCACGTCGTCACCTCTCCAAAATCTCGTTGAGTTGATCGACGGCCGATTCAAGGGTTTCGCACACCTCGTCGAGATCGGAAACGTTTTGATCCATGTCCTCGCCTCGTTGCGATTCCTGAATCGCCTCGGGGAGATTGTCGAACGCCTCGCTTTCCTCGTCCATGATGTTCGTGATCTGTTCCTTGATGTCCTCGATCAGGTTGATCGCCGCGGCGATTCTTTCGCGTCTGTTTCTGTTCATTTGGCTACCTCTCTTTCCGAACAACCCTATCCGGGCGGTGTTCATTTTCAATTATAACCGATGGTTTCGGGAATTGCAATAGAAATTTCATATAAAATCGAATTTCGGCGGAACGCACAAAAAAGAGCTCGCCGCTGCGAGCTCTTTTTTATTCAGTTTTCACAAATCCCACGGGAACGTGACACGTCGGACCCATGCGTCGAGTTGCAAAAGCAGTACGCGCCGCATGTCGTCGTAGAAACGGAATTTTTCGCCCGCGTCCACGTCGGTCGTGTCGGTGTTGCTCTCGGTGTTGACACGCATGTCGGGGACCTGTACCGCGAGCTTGTCGGTTCCGCCCGTCGCGTCGATCGAGACGTTCTCGGTCCCGCTTTTGGACGTCGCTCCGCTCGAAACGGTCCGTCCGTATTCGGCAACGGTGGACGCGCCGGACGCCGACGAACGAATGATCGCGACGATGGTCGGGATAAAGGGACGACCCGCCATAACGATCGACGTCACCGCCCCGTCAAATTCCGTTCCCGTTGCCGCGTCACCCGGATCGTAGAATCCGCGACAATCGGTTTTCGCGTACGCATCAAGCGCGTCGGCGAACAAGTTGGCGATCGCCGTCTGTTTCGTATCGTCGGTGATCCCGGCCGCGCGCATACATTGAGACGCAACCGCCGTTTTCAACGCGGCGATCTGGTCCACCGTCCATTCGTTCCATTTCGTCATTTGTTGTTCCTCTCTTTCCACGCGCGCCACGCGTCACGAATTTTTGCGAGTGCGGGTTTTGCGGCGATCCAGATCGAGCGAATGCCGCAAACGACCGCCGTGATCAACAACACCATTTCGCGGACCTCGTCGGGCTCGGGGATCGTGATCGCCAACACGGACGTCACGAACCCCGTCGGGGCCGTCAGGAATTCGCCGTTTTTCATTCGTCGTCACCGTCCTTTCCGTCGGGCTCTCCCGGATCGGCGGGATCCACCGGGTCGTCGGGTTTCGGTTCGGGCTCGGGGAGACGCCAATCGACGCCCCATTTTTCACGGCACACGGCGAGTTGCTCGACCATGTTTTGACGGCACACGCCGAAAATACTGTTTTCCCGACGTTCGTCGTTTGCCTCGACCTCGCCCGTGACAAGACGTTCTTTTTTCTCGAATTCGACCGAATTCTCCCCCGCGGTTTCCCACATTTCGCTCGCGAATTGACGCGCGCTTTCCCATAGATCGGAGAGCGCGGGACCCGCGTCCGTGAATAGGGACAATTCCTTGATCAGCCCGTCCAGATCGGGAGATTGAAACGCGAGCGCGAGATCGCACGAATCGTCGTTCAGTTTCGAGAGAACCTCGTCGAGCGCGGCTTTTGCCCGCCCGTCCGGCGTATAGAACAACGTCGTCCCGCGTTTCCGGGTGATGTTGTCGATCGTGCGGATCGAGCGGACCAACCGCTCGATGATCGGGGTGATGATCTGGATCGGCGCGAGCCCGATGTGGTTCGCGCGGAATATCACCACCTCGTCGGGCGGGAGAACCACCCGTTCGGTGGGCGGCGGGGTGGGTTGTCCCTCGATCACCTTTCCGTTCGCGGAGTTGAGAATGTACGAGAGTGGGAACCCGTATTCGTCAATTCCGCCCGCGCCACCGCATTCCCACGCGTGGAAAGGACCGGGATCGCGTTTGAACACGCCGAACCACCCGTTGACGAAATAGTATTCGGGCATGCGACGGAACATTCGCGGATCGCCGTCCCCGATGGGTGTCAACCTCGACGTCCACGATTCAAACACGCGCGACATGAAATGCCAGAAAAGCGCGTCGTCTTTCCATTTGGTTTTTATCTTGACGGATTTCGCCAGATTCTCGAACGGTTTGTTGAAAACGCTCATGCCTCTACCACCTCGCTATTCGTAGTTGTTGCTTTATTTGCTCCGATCTCGGAATAATAGTTTCCGAAATCCTCGCCGTGATGAACCGTTGCGGTTTTTATGCGGTTGATCCAGATACCCGACGCGATCGCCGTCTGGAAATCGGTTTGTTCACCCGGGAGCAACCCGCGCACCGGGGCGTTCGGTGTTGCCTGAATGTAGACGAACGATTCACGGGTGATCGAGTTGCGGATCGTGTCGGCCCTGTTGTCGGGATACCCGTAGACGTGCCAATACCGCATAATCTTTTGTTTGATGTCGTCGGGGAGCACGCGTTTCCGTAGGATCGGCAAATCGAGATACGGGAAATTATCGACCGCGGATTCGCTCGCAACGTTCGCCGAATTCGGGCTGTTCCGCATGTCTTTTTGAAACGCCGCCTCGGTTTCCACCTGTTGCATGAATCCCAACATTCCCGTGGCCATCGGTGCAACCGCCGAAACGGTGCGTCCGCCCATTGCCCCTTGAAACATTCGCGACCCGGTGTTGATCAGGTTGTTCCACCCTTTCCAGACCTCGGCGTTGTTGTGGGTTTGGGCCGACGTGACCAACCATTGATCGATCGTTTCGATCATCGCGTCGATCGTTTTCGACGGAGCAATACCGGACAAACGGTGAATTTCGTCGTTTCCCGTCAAAAAGATAAGATCGCGGTGCGCGCCTTTTGTGACACGAACACGGATTTTCGGGTTCGCCGGATTCGGGGAAACGTCCAGATCGGCACCAAATGCGTCGAACGTCACGTTTTCGTACGGTGATTCCTCGATTTTCGGTTCATATCCGTCGTCGAACGTGTCCGTCTCGTTGGTGGTCAACGTCACATATTCCGACGTGCCGCTCGGGACGTCGTCGTGATGGGTGGACGTAAAACCAACCATTGTTCCGGGAACGGGAACCAATGCTCCGTCACCGTCGGTCCCTATTCGTATCGGGGTGGTGGTTTGGTTCTTGAAAATAAAGCACGAATCGAAAAATGTGTCCTCAATTTTGACGTCAAAATTGATCGTCGATTTGGGGTATGAACATTTACACGGGGGGATCGTAGAAACATACGCTTGCGCGATGTACGGGCTCGAAAACGCGAACGTTTCGATCTGTCTGTCCCCCATATACACGGTTTTTTGTGTGCCCGACGAATCAAGCACATAATCGATCGGATAATACACGCACGACGTCGGATCGTCGTTTTTGACCCGAAACACACCGACACACCGGGCAATGACCGGGAGCGCGGATTTTGTCGGATCAACACCGCGGAGATCGTTGTTTCGTGGGACCCAATTGTCGCCCGATTTCTCAAACCATGCGTTCGTTTTCAACCGCCAATAGACCCAAATGGGAATGATTCGGTAGTCAAAATATTCGCTCGACCATTTCGAGGAATACAACCCGTCGATCACCTGAACGACTTTTCGACCCTGTACCATTGATTCGGGGATCGGGTCCGACAATCCGTTGTAAAGTTTTACCCGCGGCGTGGCGGTTATGTCCACATATCGATCTTGATGTCGACGGGAGATCGAATATTGTTCGTCGATCAATTCCGGGAAACGTTCCGTCCAGATGTCGAAACGGCACGTGTAGCGAACCTTTTTCTCGTCAAGGGTCCCGCGCGTCATGATGAACGCGTAACGATATTTCGCCGACGTTCCGATCGACGTCGTGCGGATCGCCATGTAACACGGATTGTTCGGGAACGACCCGGACGTCGGAACGTCAATCACAAACGACGTGTCCGAATCGCCGATCACGTAGATCGGGCTCGCGGGCGTGAACACGTATTTCGAGACGTCGGGGTTTTGGGAGAAAAATCTGTACGGCCGCTCGTTGTTCAATCCGACGAACGGGTCGGTCGGATCGGTCCCGACGTCGGGATACCAATATACGTTTTTATACGACGGGTCCGGCATAGCGGACCCGGAATAGAACGTGATTTGATACGCGCGCATGCGTGCACCTCTCTTTCAATTGAAAATCCGCCCGCCGCGAACGGCGGGCGGTTGGTGTTGGCGATCACGCCCAAGCAATAGAGATATCGTTCTCGGTGACGGTGTAGGTTTCGTCGACGTCGATGGTAACAGAACTTTTCGTCCCGTCTTTGTGCAAAACATAAATGCCGTCGCTCATCGAATCGGCGTTTTTAATGGTGCCGCCGACGTCAAGCATACGATACGCGTTTCTGCTTGCCGATTCCTCGTCGTTGTAGAACTTCAACGTCAGTTTTTGGGCGGTATCCCCGTTGGACAGTTTAAACTGTACGTTGATCGCACGAGATTCCCCAAACACGGGGACAAATTTCGTTTCAGCCGGTTCAACCGGCTCAAGAAAATTTCCGAATACCCCGGTGTACGCGATCGCGTTGGTGAACGTGGGAATGGAGCCCTCGACGCCCTCGACGTGCAAGAACAGATTGAGATAGTCCATGTTCGCGACGGTGAACGGGAGCAATTCCATGGTCGTGATCTCGATCACCCATGCACGCGCGTCGCACACCACGAATTCGACGTTCTCGGTGTGTTCGGTTTCGAGCCCCTCGTCGACGGTGATCGTGCCGAGATCGGACCCCTCGGGGGCAAAGATCACGCGGCCGTCAACGTAGAGTTGGTCGAGATGATACCGATCGGAAAGCAGATGGGCACGAATACGGTTCCATCTGGACGGGGTGGTCACGATCACGACGTCCGCGGATTCGGGCGTGTTGATCACCCGCTCGGCCACGTTGAACAGGGCGGTCGGCTGACGGAACGCGTCAACGCTCGTCATCATGTCCTCAACGAGTTGGACCAGACCGTTCTCGGTGTTCATGTCGGCCTCGTTCGCGGTCACGACCTGTCCGGCCTCGACCGCCGCTTTGATCATGGAAACGATCTCTCCCATGATCCCGAGCTCGGCGGATTGGAACAGATTGTTCTCGATCCACGAGATATACTGAACGAGCCCGTCGGGGGTCAGGAATTTGCGGAGCTCTTTCCGCATGATCGTCCCTTTGTACCGACCCGGTGCGTAGGGGTTCGTGTACCGCTTGACGTCCACGGGAGAGCTCGCCGCGGTGACCAGATCGGCCGCGATGTCCGCCCCGCTCGACGGATAAGGGGTGCTCTCGATCAGGTTGACGAATCTGTCCACGATCCCGAAACCGTGGGCGCCCTCGTTCCGGATCAGGAAACGGAAAAGTCCTTTCGCCGAATCGTTCAGCGAATTCGAGAACCACCGCTCGGAAAGAATGCGGTTGATCTCATGGAAAAGGGGATTGAGTTTGGATTCGGGCATGTAACCGATCTTTTCGAGATCGGCCGCGGTGATTTCGACGGGCGTGTTGCCATCACCGTACCCGAGCGCGTTGTAGGCCTGATTGATCACAACCAACGCGTCCGCGAGATTTGCGGGAGTTGCCATAGGTTTGTACCTCTTTCATTTAGATTTGAGAGGATCAACGGCCCGGGATCGCTCCCCGCCCGTCCCGATCGGTTCGGGAACGGACACCCGCCGGACCCTCTCGCACTTATTATACTCACACCCGTCCCGTTTGTCAAGCCATCGGTGTAAAATATTTTACTTTACACCGCGCACAATGCCCCAAATTCTCGCTATAGGGCTCGGAACGCGTCCACCCTTATTCCCATATACCCAACGCACCAAACGACCCGTGGACGGGCTCAACGTGCGCGTACGCACGTACGCATTCGCGCGTAGTGCGCGTGCCCGTGGGGCCCCGCTCCCGGTGCCCGGTCCACCCGGACCCGGTCCCCGGGTCCCGCTCCCCTCGCGCACGCGTGCCCGTGGGTCCCGCGCGTGCCCACGCGGGCGCGTTGGGGGAAACGTTGGCGCGTGTTG
>Ga0265298_10009947_pt1 | contig 11287 bp, 7 predicted proteins | sample AusTroGonzalo_MG_3_FD_193486 | JGI IMG/M metagenome (GOLD analysis project Ga0265298, IMG submission 193486) | Bovine rumen microbial communities from tropical cattle in Woodstock, Queensland, Australia - Gonzalo_01 | ecosystem: Host-associated > Mammals > Digestive system > Stomach > Rumen ...
TCACCTTGTTGATTGGCAACGGTCACTATGGTTCTGATGAGGATATCGACTACATAGAACCGGAGTACAAGATGATACAGAAAGGAGAGGTCGATGAATTCGAAGAAATAGTCGAATGATGGATTTCGTAGAAGAAGATGATGAGCTCTATGAGCATTTTCGGATGGAGGTGGATAAAGGACAGGTGCCTGTCCGTATCGACAAGTATCTGTCGGAACATCAGCCACACTCCAGCCGTAACCGTATCCAGAAGGCAGCAGATGCTGGTTTCATCTTTGTCTGCTCGGCCGACGACCGCTTGCAAGGTAAGAATGCCCATCCGGTAAAGAGTAACTATAAGGTTCGCGCAGGTGATGTCATCACCCTGATGCTGGACCGTCCGCATTATGATACCACCATCGAACCAGAGGATATACCGCTCGACGTGGTTTATGAGGACGATGACCTGATGGTGATCAACAAGCCGGCGGGTATGGTCGTACATCCGGGATGCGGCAATTTCAGCGGTACATTGGTAAACGCCATAGCCTGGCACCTGAAAGACTTGGAGAGCTATGATCCGAACGATCCTGAGGTAGGACTCGTTCATCGCATTGATAAGGATACCAGTGGCCTGCTCGTGGTGGCAAAGACACCCGATGCCAAGACCTCATTGGGAAAGCAGTTCTTCAATAAGACCACCCATCGCAGTTACAACGCACTGGTGTGGGGAAACTTTGTGGAAGACGAGGGTAGGATAGAAGGCAATATCGGGCGTGACCCGAAAGACCGTCTGCGGATGGAGGTGTTTCCGCCTGACTCAGAGATAGGCAAGCCTGCCGTCACCCATTATCATGTGATGGAGCGCTATGGCTACACGACATTGGTGGAGTGTGTCTTGGAGACAGGTCGTACCCACCAGATCAGGGCTCACATGAAGCACATTGGTCATCCGCTGTTCAGCGATGAACGCTATGGCGGAACGGAGATCCTGAGAGGCGAGCGCACGGCCAGCTATAAAGCCTATATCCAGAACTGCTTCAAGCTCTGTCCGCGACAGGTACTACATGCCAAAACCTTAGGCTTCGTGCATCCTACCACAGGTCAGCAGATGGATTTCACTTCGGAATGGCCAGAGGATATGGCGATGCTGATTGACAAGTGGCGAAAGTATATAAAACATTAAGGAATAAACGTAAAAGTATAAATATAATGAAACAGCAGAAGAGAACGATTGCCATCGTCTGTGGTGGCGATTCATCAGAACATGATGTGTCACTGCGCTCAGCACAGGGACTCTATTCTTTCTTTGACAAAGAGCGTTATGATATCTACATCGTTGATATCAAAGGACAAGATTGGCATGTGGAACTTCATGACGGAACAACCACCAAAATCGACCGTAACGATTTCTCGTTTATGGAGAATGGAAAGGCCCGTTTGTTCGACTATGCCTATATCACCATCCACGGCACGCCTGGTGAAAATGGCCTCTTGCAGGGCTACTTCGATCTGATCGATCTGCCTTACAGCACCAGCAGCGTCTTGGTGGAGGCCATGACATTCGATAAGTTCGTGTTGAACCAGTATCTGCGTGGCTATGGTGTCAGTGTGGCCGACTCTTTGTTGATCCGTAAGGGTTACGAGGAACTTGTGTCCGACGATGAGATTGAGGAGCGTATCGGAATGCCTTGCTTTGTAAAGCCTGCTGCCGATGGTTCTTCTTTCGGTGTGTCGAAGGTGAAGAATAAGGACCAGTTGGCTCCTGCCATCCGTAAGGCAATGTTGGAGAGCCCCGAGATCATGGTTGAGGCATTGCTTGAGGGAACAGAGATCACTCAGGGTATCTATAAGACCCGTGAGAAGACAGTCCTTTTCCCCATCACCGAGGTGGTTACGTCAAACGAGTTCTTCGACTACGATGCCAAGTACAATGGTCAGGTACAGGAGATTACACCTGCCCGTCTGCCAGAGGATGTTGCAGAGCGTGTGGGTAAGATCACCAGTCATATCTATGATATCCTGCACTGCAACGGTATCATCCGCATCGACTATATCGTCTCTAAGGAGGGTAAGATCTCGATGCTTGAGGTGAACACGACACCGGGCATGACTGCCACCAGTTTCATTCCTCAGCAGGTACGTGCCGCCGGCCTTAATATGGCCGATGTGCTGACAGATATTGTAGAGAATCAGTTTTAGTTGATAGCGGACAGGTGTTATGATTACCGAGAGAGCGGAGTTTGATGAGATCCGCCCCTATGAGGCGGAGGAGATGAAACAGGCGTTCAATGACTTGCTCAGCGACCGTCAGTTCCAGATGATTCTGAAGGGCTTTGTGCCCTGGCTACCGAAGAGTCTGCGCAACGGACTCCTGAAACTGGCTTTTGTGGGTATCAAGACACCGCTCGATTTCCAGATGCGGTTGATGAGACCCATCGTCTGGTATGTCATCCGTAAGCATACCGATGGATGCACCTTCGATGATCGTCTGTTGAGTGATCATAAGGCACGCAACGAGCGCTACACGTTCGTCAGCAACCACCGTGACATCGTTCTTGACTCCGCTTTCCTGGATGTGATGCTGATGGCTCACGGCCATCCGACAACCGTTGAGATCGGTATTGGCGACAACCTACTCATCTATCCTTGGATCAAACGTCTGGTTCGCATGAACAAGGCCTTCACGGTGCGTCGGGGCCTCTCTCCGAAAGAGATGTTGCGCTCTAGCCAGTTGATGAGCCGTTATATCCATTATGCCGTCAATGAGAAGCACGAGAATATCTGGATTGCCCAGCGTGAGGGGAGGGCAAAGGACTCAAACGACCGCACGCAGGACTCTGTGCTGAAGATGCTGGCGATGGGGGCTCCCGATGAGCTGAAGAATCCGGCTGACCGTTTGCGCGACTTGAATATCGTACCTCTCACCATCAGCTATGAGTATGACCCCTGTGACTATCTGAAGGCACAGGAACTTCAGGAGAAGCGTGACATCCCGGGTTTCAAGAAGAGCCGTCAGGACGACCTCGATAATATGAAGACGGGTATTTTGGGCTATAAGGGTAGGGTGGTATATCACTGTGCTACACCTGTCAACACATGGATCGATGAACTGGCCGAGCTGCCAAAGACGGAGTTCTTTACAGCCCTCGCCCAGCGTATGGATCAGGATATCCATCGTGGTTATCAGCTCTTTCCGTGTAACTATATTGCTCTTGATGAATTGGAAGGCTCTGCTGCGCATGCAGACCATTATACCGCCGATGATAAAGCCCGCTTCGAGACTTATCTGGCCGGTCAGTTGGCAAAGATATCCATTCCCAATAAGGATGAGGCTTTCCTTCGTGAGTCTATGCTTAATATGTATGCCAACCCGGTTCGAAACAAACTCGCTGCTGTATGAGAAGATTTCTGAGATTCATAGTTATCATAACTATTCACTGTCAACTATTTACTCTCATCTCTTCTTGCACTCAGGATGCTTATGAAAAAGGCGAGGGTAGATATTCGCTGATGCGAGGCGACTTTGCCGAGGCTAATGTCAATAGCAGTCGCGAGGTTACTTCCATTACCACCGACGATGGGGAGACGCTACCGCTGAAGCCCCTGCATACGGCACAGTGGATTTCGCGCCCCGACACCGTCTATCGCTGTATGCTATATTATAATAAGGTGAAAGAGACTGATGGAAAGACGGTGGCAGAGGTGATCTCGATGGGAAAGGTGTCCTGTCCACGAATCATCCCCCTTCCCGCGAACGACCAATATAAGGATGATCCCGTGAAGTTTGAGAGTCTGTGGAAGAGCAAGTCTGGCAAGTATCTGAACCTGCATCTTCAGGTGAAGACAGGTCAGACAGAGGACTCTACGGCTATACAGAAACTGGAATTCTTCACCGATGAGGTCATTGTCTATCCCGACGGTCGTCGCACCTTGTCGGTGCTCCTACACCATGACCAGGGTGGTGTTCCCGAATATTATTCCACCCAAGCCTATGTCAGTTTCGCGACAGCAAACCTTGACGTCGATTCCGTCCGCTTCCGTATCAACACCTACTCCGGCCTTGTCATCAAGACCCTGCCTATTCAATAGTTCTTATTTCAGATAGTCGTTGATGAATGCCTCGCGGGGATGGAGATATTTCTCTTCCCAAGGAGCGCGTAAATCACCTGAGGGCCAGGCATGGGTGCGATAAGGCACGCAGTTGATGATCTTCTTGCCTGGTGCGTTGTTCAACGACGAAAAGACGGCTGATGGCGGACAGGTGGTATCGATGAGACCTATCTCACAATAGATCTCGGCCCGTGAATAACGGATGAGATGGGCACCATCGAAATAAGGTAGCGTGTCATCGAGCTGCGCTGAAGAGAGATCCTGATGGTTCTCGATGGGCTGTGGCCACCCGCTGAGGCGTCCCTGACGGGCACCACCCAGATCCTGCATGGCTGGCACATTAAGCACCACTGCAGAGACACGCGGATCCAACCCGGCAGCGGCTACGGCCTGACCGCCACCCTGGCTCTCACCGACAACGAGAATGCGACGTCCGTCCCATTCTGGCAGACTTGTCATATACTCAATGGCTCGCAAGACACGTAAGTACATGCCACGGAAATAATAGGTCTCACGATCGGCGGCGTTATATTCAAAATAGTTCTTTAGCTGACCGTTTTCAAGCATCTGATAATACTCGTCTGACTGGCCGTTGAGCATGCCGTGTGCATTGAGGTCAAGGCTAAGTGCACCGTTTCCTAAAGCGGCATTGCCTACACACTCTTCCACCGAGCAGCGACACCAGTTTCCGCTGACACCAGCGGCACGGCAAAGAATGATGATGGGCAGGGATTTCTCCTTGGCTCCCACAGGTTTCGCGACATAGGCTCGCATGGGTGCAGGACCGAGACAATTGATCTCTACATCTTCACAGATGTATTTGTCCTGATACCGTTGTGGCACTGTCAGCAGTGTAGTCTTCACCTGCATGGGCAGAGCCTTGAGTTGCTTCTTGAGGTTGTCCCAGTAAGCCATCAGGTCGGCAGGCTCTTCATAGCCGGCGCTGAAACCTTCAGGAGCCACCACATATCCGATGCTGGCAGACTTCCCTTGACAATCCTTCACATCTACTGTGACAGCACAGGTACTATCCAACGACTGCTCCAAGACGGTGAAATCGGCGGATGCCGGCAGGATACGGAACTCTTTGCCTATCTTATTATTATAGGATACACTCACGATAAGCGAATCCCCAGGCGTTACATCGGTATGGCACGAGACTACGGCACGCTCACCTTTTTCGTAGATGCCACTCTCTTTGTTGATACTGAGGCTCACACTGCCAGCAGCGGCATACATTGCGATGATGCTGACTATCCATAAAAGAAGAAAAATGGTAAACCTTCTCATATACTTATGCTTTATAGTTTATAATGGTGCAAAGATAATCAAAATATTAATGTTTTAAATGGTAAAATACTATGTTTTTTTCGTCGGATTTGTTGTTTTGTTGTCACCGTTCTGGTAACCGCCTCATAATAAGACGATTATCTGGTGACAATAAGGGTGACAAGGTGACAATATAAAACAACATCGACGGTTATTACTATTTTTTTTGAAGATTTTTGCTTATTTTCTTGCATTTCGACTAAAAATTTTGTATCTTTGCAGAGCTAAATTTATAGCTATAAAAAACATAATGGAACAGAAGTACGATTTCAAACAGATACCTTCTGGATGGAGGTATTGTTTCAATGCGCAGTGCCCGATGAAGGACCAGTGCCTGCGCTTTCAGACAGCACTGGCCCTTCCTGACAACTATGAATGGGGTGAGGCCGTCTTCCCCGGTGCGCTCAAAAACGGCAAGTGTGGATTCTTCCGTAAGGATGAGAAGGTGGTGCTGGCAACAGGATTCCTGATCAAAGGGAATCCGCAAATGAATGAGCGGTTTCGCGCCTTGCGTCATTATCTGACATATTATCTCGGTGGCAACGGCACCTACTACCTCTATCGCAATGAAAAGAAATGGCTCTCACCCCAGCAGCAGGCCGACATACGCGCCATCTTCCGCGATGCGGGCTATCAGGAAGAGGTGGTTTTTGGTAAGACCTGTCTAACCTATGACTTTACATAAACCTCAACCGGTAATTACAACTGCCTTGTAACATCATTACAACCAACTTGTAACGCCGTTACAACAGCCATGTAACGGTATTACAGATACCTTGTAATAGGGGTAAGATGATATCGGAACGATCGTGACATGCCGCTTGAACGAGCGTTACATGACTATTGGATTAACGTAAAAGATAATCATTATGAAAATAACATTGATAAGAACTGACAAAATGAATGTGCCGCACGTGACGACATCCACTATGGAGAACCTTATAACACGTATTCAGATGGACACGAAGCAGCAGACTGTGCAGGACCTGCGCCGCCACTTGCCGATGCTCGCCAGTCTGGGTTGGCATTTTAAGGATATGCACCTGCTGCCACGTGTCTATCCCGCAGTGGAATTGACGAAAGCACCGAATGGTGATCTGACATTCAAGCACTGGAACGGTGTCGTGCTATTGACCATCGGTGGACTGGAAGACCGTGAGACCGCAGAGCAGGTAAAGGTCGCTGCGATGGGACTGCCATCGACATTGGCTGCCTTCCGTGGTTGTAGTGGGAAAACAGTCAAACTGTTGGTACGTGTGACTGCTTCAAACGGACAGGAACCAGCAACCGAAGAAGAGGCTGATACCCTTTATCAGGCGGGCTATAACTTTGCTATACAGGTGTATAGTGGTATGTTCAATGGGCAGATGGTGCTGCAGGAAGCCTCTGCGAGAGCCAATTTCCGCATGACGCTCGATGAACAGCCGTGCTATCACCCTAAAGCCACGCCATTGGCCATCTCCGATGGTATCAATCTCTCGGCACTTCACCCTATTTCTAAGGAATCCACCGCCCAGCGTAAGTCTGACTACGACAAATACAGCGATTACGAATATCTCTACCGTTCCGCATGGGAACAGGTCAGAGAAAAGATGGGGAGTCGTTTTGATGATGATCCTCACCGTGAAGAGGCATTCCTGACGGAACTTGCACGGATGCTGCGCCAGTTTAATTTCCCTGAAGAGGAAGCGGTGCTCCATATGCGTTCCCACTTGTGGACACGCAAGGAGGATGCTCATATCCGTGCTATTGTAGGTAGTGTATATGCAGAAGAGGGCAAAAGGAGTCCGAAATCAGATCCGTTAAAGGTCCGTAATCACCAGCAGCAGATCATTGACTTTTTGGAATCGCGCTATGTGTTCCGTTACAATACGGTCATGGGCTATAGCGAGTTCCGTCCCAACAACACATGGATACAGCCGTATCAGCCTATAGATGACCGCGTCCTGAACCAGATCGCCATCGAATGTCGCTTGGCAGGAGTGGACGCGTGGGATAAAGATGTGCTGCGCTACGTACATTCAACCTATGTACCGACCTATAATCCTGTAGATGAATATCTCAGTAAATGTCGTGGAATATGGGATGGGAAAGACCGTATTCGTGAACTGGCGCGACGTGTGCCTACCAGAAACAAGCATTGGGAGGATTGGTTCTATACCTGGTTCCTGGGAATGGTACACCAGTGGAGAAGCTCGATCTACGACCGCTATGGTAATCAGGTGGCACCGCTGCTCATCTCCCGACAGGGTTGGAATAAGAGCACCTTCATCCAGTCGCTGCTGCCACCGGAGTTGCAGTGGGGCTATACCAATCAGCTCGATGTCTCAGAGAAACGTCAGACACTCCAGGCGATGAGCCAGTTTCTGCTGATCAATCTCGACGAGTTCAACCAGATATCGCCCTCTTTGCAGCAGGGTTTCCTGAAGAATATCATCACCCTGCCGTCGGTGAAAGTGAAGCGGCCTTATGGTAAGCATGTGGAGCCTTTCCCGCGCTTGGCCTCCTTTATCGCTGCCACCAACCAGACGGATGTACTGACTGACCCCTCTGGTGGTCGCCGTTTCCTCGGTATAGAGTTGTCGGGGCCTATTGATGTGTCGCACCATCCGAACCACGAACAGCTGTTCGCCCAGGCACTTGATGCCCTGGATCATCACGAACCTCATTTCTTCAACGAGGAGCAGACCCGTGAGATTCTGGAGTCGAACCGTCAGTATCAGCAGCAGACACCAGCAGAGCAGTACTTTAATGACTATTTTGAGGTTGCAAGAAGCGAGCATGAAGGGCAGTTCCTGACGGCCAGCACCATTTTTGCCCATATCAAGAAGATGGTTGGCGCCGATTTGCGCCTCAATTCACTCAATTCTTTTGGCAGAACACTGACAAATATGCCCGAAATCATCAAGAAACGCACCAAAAATGGTACGGAATACCTTGTAAAAATGCGAAAATAGCTGTTTGTTGTCACCTTGTCACCCTTATTGTCACCAGATAATCGTCTTGTAATGAGGAGGTTATCTGAGTGGTGACAATAAAACAACAAATCCAGCGAAAAAATCTTTGTTATCCTTAGCGCACTTTAAAATCCTTGCGGTATTCATCGTTGATGGCTTTGGCAGCCTGACGGCTGTCGAAGCGTGTCGGTCCGGTGATGAAGTCAGGTACGTTGAAGGACATGAACCTCGCGGCGTGAGCTCAGCACGAGCCACCACTGAACTTCGCGCGTGACATATTTGTATTTGCCACTTTCACTGGTTTGGCTTTTATTGACATGAAAGAACTTAAATCGTCTTCTCCCCATGGAGTGCCAGCATTCGTTAGCGGCCTTACGGCATTCGAGAAGTCATTACACCTTATTAATAATATATAAGGGGGGGAATTCAAAAAAAGTGCCATTGAAGGCTTATGAATGATACATATCTGCTGCGACGGGTTAATATTGTCAAAATTACACTTAATAGAGATTTTTTTGTGTTTTTTTGCGGAATTCTTGTAAAAATACACTTTTTTGTGAAGAAAATGAAAGATTTATCAAAAAAAACTTTGTTGGTTTAAAAAAATTAGTTTATCTTTGCAGACGATTCGGAATATACTTATTCAACTATTTAACATATTAACTTAAAAAAGAACCAAAACGTATGAACCAAAATGACTCATCCTAACGCCCAGCCGAACGCCCGCTAAGCAGGCTTTTAGGCTAACCGGGAGCTATTGCTTCCATTTAAAACCTAATTTGTATTCATTACAAACCAATTAATCTATAGTAAATACTTAAGTATGAATTGTAAATTTAGAAAAACAGCGCTGCTGATGGGTGCTTTGACTCTGATGGGTCTTGGCTATTCATCAAACGCCAACGCCGCTGCTTCAGTACAGGAGGTTCAGCAGGCAACAAAAAAGATTACAGGTACTGTAGTCGATGCACAAGGTCCCGTTATCGGAGCCAGCGTAATGGAAAAAGGTACCACCAATGGTACTGTTACCGACTTTGACGGTAACTTCACTCTCAATGTCAATCCCGGTGCAACGATCGTTCTGTCTTACATCGGTTATGAGACTCAGGAAATTAAGGTAGGTAATCAGTCAAACTTCAACATCACCTTGAATGAGGATGATGCAGTTCTTGAAGAAGTGGTAGTCGTAGGTTACGGTACCATGAAGAAGAAGCTGGTTACCGGTGCTACTGTTCAGGTAAAGGGTGACGATATCGCCAAGCTGAACACCACCAACGCCCTCGAGGCCATGCAGTCAAGCACGCCTGGTGTGCAGATCACCCAGAGTTCTTCACAGCCTGGTAAGGGTTACAAGGTTTACATCCGTGGTATCGGTACCACTGGTGACTCTCAGCCTCTCTACGTTATCGACGGTGTAGCCGGCGGTAACCTCGACGGCATCAACCCCAACGATATCGAGAGCATCGACGTGCTGAAGGATGCAGCCTCAGCAGCCATCTACGGTTCACGTGCTGCAAACGGTGTGATCCTGGTGACCACCAAGCAGGGTAAGGAAGGCAAGATCGAGCTCACCTACAATGGTGCTATCGGTTGGTCAAACGCAGCAAAGCGTCCGCAGCTCCTCAATGCCCAGCAGTATATGACCATCATTGATGAATATACCTTCAACACAACAGGTAAAACGCTGGATTGGGAAAATTACGTTCCCGCAAACATCCTGGCCAAGGTGGCCGGTGGTTGGGAAGGTACTGACTGGTGGGGCGCATTCGAGAACAAGAATGCCGTACAGCAGAACCATTCTGCAACCCTGACCGGTGGTACAGACCGTTCTAAGTTCATGATGTCTTACACCTATACTGGTAACGAAGGTATCATGGGTGGCGATCAGGCTTCTTACTACAAGCGTCACACCATCCGCCTCAACAGCGACCACGTGCTTCTGAAGGCTAAGGATTTTGATGCCATCACCATCGGTGAGAACGTCTCTATCTCTTATACCAAGAACCACGACCTGGCTGAGGATGGTATGTACTGGAGCTATATCCACAGTCTGCTTCAGACTTCTCCACTCCTGCCACAGTTTGCTGAGAATGGCGACATCTATAATTATACAAAGTATGGTGAGGGCTGGAACACTGCAATGTTCAACAACCCCTATGAGAACCTGACTCATGGTGGTTTTGGCGCTTTGACCGAGAGCCGTAGCATTAATTCCAGTGCTACCGCATTCATGACCATCCAGCCGATCAAGGGTCTGAGATTCCGCTCTCAGTTCAGCTACTACTGGGGTTCTGGTTCATATCGTAGCTACAATGAGCCTCAGTCATCTGGTTATGGTAGCGCAACCTCTACCATCTACAGTGCAAGCCAGAGCGCTTGGTTGAACACCAACTGGTCAATTGAGAACACCCTGACCTATGATCTCCCGATGTTCGGTGCTCACAAGATTACCGCCATGGTCGGTCAGAGCTTCCAGAGCTCAGCTTGGAGCTTCAACCTCGGTGGTTCCAATAAGATCACTGAGGGCGAGCAGCTCGCTACTCTGAAGGGCTGGGATTCTGCTTGGCTGTCAAACTTCAAGGTGATCAATGCAACTGATATTAGCTTGACCGGTAAGCCCAATGACGAGGAGTATCTCTCTTCTTGGTTCGGCCGTGTTACATGGGACTGGAACGAGACCTATATGGCTACCGTTACCATGCGTTATGATGGTTCAAGTATCTTCACACGCGGTAAGCGCTGGGGTTTCTTCCCCTCAGTATCTGCTGGTTGGGTGATGACTAACGAGAAATTCATGGAAGGCACTAAGAGCTGGCTCGACTTCTTCAAGATCCGTGCATCTTGGGGTCAGAACGGTAACAACCGTATCTCCAAGTACCAGTACCTGGCTACGATCGCCCTTTCAGGTG
>Ga0265298_10009948_pt1 | contig 11287 bp, 4 predicted proteins | sample AusTroGonzalo_MG_3_FD_193486 | JGI IMG/M metagenome (GOLD analysis project Ga0265298, IMG submission 193486) | Bovine rumen microbial communities from tropical cattle in Woodstock, Queensland, Australia - Gonzalo_01 | ecosystem: Host-associated > Mammals > Digestive system > Stomach > Rumen ...
AAGATCTACCGCGCCAAAGAGGGCTTTGGTATCAAAGGCGGTACCGGTAGTGCCAAAGGCGAATTAACGATAGGTTTAGACGACACCTATCATATCACTTCTTTGACCGTCTATGCGGCTTCCTTCGCGCATAAAGACGATTCGGTATCCACTGCAAAGATAAGAAGAGGTATCGTCATTAACGGGGAGTATTTCGCATGGAAGGAAGGTCATCGCTGCGAGATCTATCCTTATACTTTAACACCGAATGCCGACATGAAGCAGATCTCTATCGCTTCCGATACGACCAAAAGTAATCGTTGGTACGTACAGAAGATCGAGTTTGAGGCAGCAGATCCCCACCCCAATAAAGCGGCTGTAGAGTTGCCTTATGCAAAGGTAGATTTTGGCGGAGCTAAGTGGGTCAGCGAAGATGAACCGATAGAGGATGTACTCACTCTTGAGGTCACTGCCAAGAATGTGGTGGGTTCTATTTCTCTTGCCCTTAAGAAAGCAAAAGTTTTCTCCTTGACAGAAACCACTTTACCGGCAGTTGGAGGAGAGTTAAGTATATACTTTAGTGTTACCTATCCCGAAGTTACCAAAGCGTTCCCGATTGAAGATGAGTTGATTGCCAAAGCTACCGGATTGGATGGTATTGAGCGTACCCGTGAATTGCCGATTTCTTTGACTATTGTTCCTCCGAGTTCCGGTGCCAGCACTTTTGACTTGGACACGACTCGAATCTCAATAGGAGCCATGCCCGGCAATTACTATCAATACGCACAACTCACCACTGACTCTACGCTTAAGAATCATCTGGGATATATCATCTGTTGTGGCAGACGTTACCGTTATGGTAGCGGATCCAAGAAGACATGGGATGGTTTCTTCCATACGGACCGGGATACATTGACGAATCAAGTTTTGGATATGTACTCGAATAACGTACGATACTTCAATCCGGAAAAACCGACTGCCAGCGTAGCGGACTTTGATATTGAGCATATGTTACCTAAGAGTTGGTGGGGCGGTGATGTGAATCCTGCTTACTGTGATTTGTTCCATTTGGTACCGGGAGACTACTCTGCTAATCGCAGTAAATCCAACCATGCACCGGGAATTCCGAGTGACAGTACGTTCAATAACGGCTCCTTCATTACCGGTAGCGGATCGGCATATGATTTACCGCGTGTCTTCTGTCCTGCAGATGAGTACAAAGGGGACTTTGCGCGTGCCTATTTCTATATTGCAACCTGCTATGGAGACTCATTAGTTTGGCTCACAACAGGAGAACCGAGCAAAGCGGTGACCAATGAGGGATGGCAAGAGTTCCGGCCTTGGCTGAGAGATCTGCTTGTAGAATGGCACAGGATGGACCCTGTAAGCAAGAAAGAACTGGATCGCGCCATCGAGGTAAACAAGATCCAAGGCAACCGCAACCCGTTCATTGACTACCCGGAACTGGTGGAATACATCTGGGGAAACAAACAAGGTCAAAAGGTCGATTTCCGTCAGTTGACGCAAAGTTACGGTGACAAATATGACGAGAGCGCTTCTTCTGTGAGTAATGCAGAGACAGAAAAATGCTCGGCACACAAGGAGATCCGTGACGGGAAAGTTGTGATCTTACGTAATTCGTCAATTTATACCCTATTAGGTCAACAGATACGATAAGTGTGTCAATTTTTACACACTTTTCGCGTAATTATGCACGCGCGTGTGAGATATTTTGTGTAATTTTGCAGTCGATTTAGGTTGCATACATTTAACACAAACAATCGATATGAAAAAACAACTATTTTATGTTCTGATTGGCGGACTTTTGACAGTTCCGTTTTCGAGCGCAAAGGCTGACACTGTTCAGGAGGGTCAGTCCACGGAAGGCAAAGACTTCTGGGTCACATTTTTGCAAGCGGACCAGGATCCGAACAATACGTTGGAGTTTTCCCTTTCAATTTCCTCTCGCGAGAATTGTCAGGTGACAATAGAGAATCCGTACACCTCATATTCCGAAACATTCGAAGTGACCGCTAACGAGATGAAATTAGTCGAGATGTACTCCGGAAACGTCCTCAGAGATGATGCACGCGCAGCGATGACATCTACCGGGAAAGTGTGCTATGCCGTAAACTCCGAGCAAGTGGACACATGTGCGCTGCACGTGACTGCTACAGCCAATATATCCTTGTTTGCAACGAATTACAAAAAAGCGACGTTTGATGCCACTAACGTTCTTCCGACAGCTTCGCTATTGGACGACTACGTTATTCAGACATATACCCCGTCTGATCACGGAGGTACCGGTTCGACCCAAGGTAGCCATTTCGGTATTATTGCAGCAGAAGACGACGTAGTAGTAGACATCACACCGACTGTGCCGACCAAGAACGGCAAACAGGCCGGCGAGACCTTTGCTACGGAAACGCTTAAGAAAGGACAAGTCTACTATGTTTGGACAGGCAAAAAAGATGATGCTATCGGAGATTTGTCCGGAACGACGGTTAAAGCACGTGATGGTAAGAAGATAGCTGTTTTTCAGGGTTGCCCGCACACCAATATCCCATATCAAGTTAAGCAACGCGACCATATATTTTCGCAAGCCATGCCTACCCAATATTGGGGCAACACCTTCGTGCTGACGGCTTCTGCAAGTCGCCCTGTTGATAAGATTCGTATTTTGGCGCTGAATGACGAAACAGAAGTAAAAATCAACGGAGAGCTGGTATATACATTCGATTTCAGCAACAACCCGAAACATTACTGGGAGTTTGAGATTGGTTCAGAAGGCACATATGCCAAAGACGGCAGTTGTTTGGTCAACACATCCTGTCCATGTGCAGTACACCTATTCATTGTATCGCAGCAATACCACGGTACAAAAAGTTCAAGTGGAGACCCTGCTATGCTGTGGATCAACCCGATTGAGCAACAGATTGACCAAGTAACTTTCGCTACTTATGCCAGCAAGAACGGAACTACGGCACACTACGTAAACGTAGTAACCGACAACCCGGCGTTGATGACGTTGGATAACAACTCTATTGAAAGCCAGTTCCAAGCCGTTAACGGTTCTTCTAACTACTATTACGCACAAGTTTCCTTGGGTAGCGAGGCTACTTCGCACACGCTCAAGAGTGATGGTTCCAATTTCATCGCTCACGTATACGGCTTCACATCCAATGAATCATATGGTTATTCTGCCGGCGGAGCAACAAAGCCGTTGACTTCATCCATCACCATCAACGGTGAAGTGTTTACACCGGACACCAAGAACACGCTTTGCGGTGTAGATACAATCCGTTTTGCTTGCCATCCTGACTACGAGTATGAGAAAATCGAGTGGTATTTTGGAGATGGCAAGAGTGACTTGAGCAACAAAGACTCCGTTACCCACTATTACCCCGTTTCCGATACTTATGAGGCGTACGTGCTCATCTATCGTGAGAGCAGTAACCTCTGCGCAGGATACAATGCCGTGGATTCGATTCCTATTACCGTCACCATCGGACGCTATGAGTTTACGCTGGGCGATATAGAACTCCCCTGTCCTGCTGTAGGACAGCCTTATCTGGGATTCATCCCGTACACCAACTCGGGAGGTGTCAATCTCAAAGGTGACAACGTAACAATTGAGTTCGATGCTGCTGCTAAGAGAGCAGGATTCGAAGACACCAAGTTAGTGGTAACGGACAGTTATTTCCAAATAACAGTTCCTGAGAATGACAAAGTGTCCACCGATTCCGTATATGGTCTCCATTTGACCGTTACGTCTGACTGCGGCGGTACGGATACGACTATGCTTTTCCGTCTCAGTTATGACAAGGATGTCATCGTTCAGCGCGGCGACAATGTGTTAGGTCTTTCCAAGTCTGCATTTGACGGCAAAGAACTGAGCGATTTCCAATGGTATCGCGCTTCCGACAGTACCGCCATCGCAGGTGAGACCAATCCTATTTTGAACTTCTACGACCTGCCGAATACGGAATTTGAAAACGATGCTTACTATGTATGTTTCAACATAAAAGAAGGCAACGAGATTGCATCTACTTGTACATGTGCCAAGCAGTTTGGAGAAGCCAGCAAAGGAAAGGACATAGTAGATTATAATCTGGACATCAATACGGTGACCATCGTAGCCACGTATATCATCCAGTCCAATTCGGTATTCGTCAATGCCGACTATAACGGTAAGACCGGTATCGAGTGCTATGCACAATGGATAGATGTCAGCGGGCGCGTCGTGGATGACAAACGCTACGATATACCCGACGGAGGATGTCTTATAGATGCGCCAAAAACCAACGGTCTGTATCTGCTTCGCGTAGTAACAGACAAAGAGACGCGTAGTTTCAAATTTATTGTTAACCATTAATTAGGAGGACACTACCATGACAAAGATTTTGCACAACATACTGATTGCCGGTGTCATTCTGAGTTTGAACTGCGCACCGATAGCAGCTTACGCAATGCCCGAACCGGTTCCTGCACAGCAGACCGATAAACAGAAGGCTGCTGAGAAGAAGAAAAAAGAGCAGGAGAAAGCCAAGGCTCAAAAGGCCAAAGAGGCCGAGAAAGCCAAAGCGGCTAAGGAAAAAGAGAAAGCAAAAGCAGCCAAAGAGAAGGAGAAAGAACGCGAGAAAGCGGCTAAGGAAAAAGAGAAAGCGGCTCAACAGAAAGAGAAAGCAGCCGAGGCTAAGCAGAAAGAAAACGAGAAGAAAAAATCCGAACAAGCCAAAGCAAACGAGAAAGCAGCGGCTGAACGCGAGAAAGCAGCGGAACAGCGCGCTAAAGTAGCGGCGGAGCGTGAAGAAGCCAAGGCTAAGAAAGAAGCCGAAGCCAAAGCCAAAGAAGAAGAGGCCATCCGTAAGTACGAGAAATACCAAGACGATTTAGCCAATCCGAAGACCGAAGTTGTTTCGTTCTTCAACCTCGGTTTGCGTGCCGGATATGCCGCAATGATGGATAAGTTCAACGGTGCTTATATGGGAGCCGGAACGATCAACCAAAGCAATTCGCTCCAGCAACTCGTCGGTGGCGGAGGAGCAGGTCTCGACCTGACTTATAACCTCGAATACGGACATCTGCGTTTCGAGACCGGTCTGGACTTCCGTTTCCTCAACTCCACCTCCAACTATGGTTTCCAACTGAATGTGAAGGAGCAAAACTCCGGATCGGACTATTTCTATTTGTTCGATAAACTGCCTGAAACGCGCAATATGTTCCAGATTGGTATACCCGTAATGATCGGTGCGCAATTCAGTCGGTACTATTTCCTCGTGGGAGCCAAAGTACACTACTCGCTCATGGGGTCGTACAGTCATAGCAAAGATGCCAAATATGATATCCTGGTTCAGGACCCCGATTTGTTCGAGCCTTATGGACGCGGAATATATAATATCAATGGCCAAACTGCTGCGCCGATTAAATTCAAACAACCCGACTTGAGTGTAGCTGTCGAAGTAGGTATTGACTTGGATGAATGGCTCCAGCAGCAACCCAGCAATGATAAAGACGCCAAAAAGAAACGCCAGAGTGTCAAAGCCGGGCAACGTCTTCCTTTCGGACGCGAGCATATACACTATCGCGTAGGTTTGTTCGCTGAATACGGAGTACTCAACACCAATGCTACACCTGCAGCGCTGCCGGCTAACTTCAAAAACGATGAACTGGAAATCCAATCGACCAATACACTCCTTGCGCTGAACGGTGACACCAAACTGAATAATCTTCTCGTAGGTGCTAAGTTCGCTATTCAGTTCGAAGTGCCGGGCAAGAAAGCCCGTCCTGTTCCGCCGCCTCCTGCCTACGCTATTTATAGCGTTGTTAATGCCGAGACGAACGAACCGATTGATAAAGCGTTCATTGAGACTCGCGGTACTGAGAACGGTAAGATTGCTTTGCGCGAGAAACAGATCAGCGCCAAAGGATTCCGTCAGAAACATGCGCTGGGTAACTACACTGTGGACGCTCACGCAGAGAACTACTACCCTGCTTCTCAGCAGTTCACCATCGAGAAAGTGGGTGCGACGGAATATATCACGATTGCACTACATCATCGTCCTGTATTGCGTGTACGCGTGACTAATAAGGAGACCGGGCTGGCTGTACCGGCTAATGTGCAGATTCGCAAGCAAGGCGTTGCTGAACCGGCTTACAGTCTCGCCACCGACTCTACCGCTGGCACAACAAGCCAGATGCTGGAGGAAGGTCCGCAATACAGTCTACATATCGCACAGATGGGTTACGACACCATCGATATGGTCATCACCAACATCGGCGATTCGCTCAATATCCAATTGGTACCGGTTAAGAAAGGCGAGGTATTCATCGTACACAACCTCTTCTTTGCAACCAACAAGACCCGTATCCTCGCTCGTTCGGAAGAGGCACTCAACGACCTCTATATGTACCTCGCTCGCAACCCGCAAGTACGGATTAAGATTGTCGGTCATACTGATAGCGTAGGTAAAGACGAAGCGAACCAGAAACTATCAGAAGGTCGTGCGAACGAAGTGATGAAAGAACTTATCGAACGCGGTATTGCTCCTGATCGTATCCTATCGGAAGGCCGCGGCGAGAGTCAGCCGATCGACACCAACGACACCGAAGAAGGTCGTCAGAATAACAGACGTGTTGAGATCGAAATTCAATAATTTGAAAGTTGAAAGAATAGACATATGAAAAAACAAATTCAATCAGTATTGCTTGTAGCTTTCTTCCTGGGGATGATGGTTCCTGCATGGGGACAAGCCCCTTCTACGGAAGGGCGCGACTTCTGGGTAACGTTCTTACGTGCGGCAGATGATGACCCCACAGAACTCAAACTTACGATCTCTGCCAAGGAGGCTTGTGATGTCGTTATTGAGAATGCCCAAACCAAGTACTCCGAGAAACGTTCTGTTACGGACAATAGTAGCACAGAGTTAGTGATGAGCAAAGCCAACAGTTACAGTTCCACCAGCGGAACAGCTACTTATACGGCACTGCATGTAACTGCCACCAAAGACATCTCCTTGTTTGCGGGTAACTATCGTGACAAATCGTTCGATGCTACGAATGTACTCCCGACTGCGGCTTTGCTGGATGACTACATCATCCAGACCTATCCGCCATCAGATCACGATGATAAACCGCAGGGAAGCCATTTTGCGATTATAGCGGTAGAAGATGGAGAGACCATTGTTGATTATAATTTGACAGAGAAGACGGAGAAAGAGGCAAAAGGTGCCCATTCTGTAACTCTGAAGAAAGGACAAGTTTGGTATCTTTGGACTGGAAAAAACAAGGATGATGAAGCTGACTTGAGCGGTTCTACCGTCAAAGCACGAGACGGCAAGAAGATAGCTGTATTCCAAGGCTGTCCACATACCAACATCCCGAATCACGTTCGCGACCGTGACCATATTATTTCCCAAGCAATGCCAACTGCCTATTGGGGTACGGAGTTCGGTATTACCGCTTCGCGCAAACACCGCCGTGATATCGTTGCTATCATGGCACTCTACGATGGTACACAAGTGTTCATCAACTCCGAGGACGGCGAAAAAGTGCCTGTTTATACTTTCGATTTTTCCAATGACAAGAAACAATATTGGACCTTCGAAATAGGAGAGGAATTAGCATATTGTGCAGATAATGAAGGTCAGTCACCTACGCATGGTAAACTAAAATCTCCACTGGTTGCTGATTCGTCCTGTTACATTACGACTTCCTGTCCGGTTGGTGTACACCTCTTCATGGTGTCCAACCGCTATGACAATGCCGTTGAGAAAGTTAGTTCAGATACGCTGGTCAGCGACCCGGCAATGCTGTGGATCAGCCCTATTGAACAGGTGATTAAAGAGATTAACTTTGCTACGTATAAAACCGCTCAAGCGAAATTCCATTTCATGAATATCGTAACCACTACGGCGAATGTTGCCAACATGAAATGGAATGGTCAGAGTATTCAAAATCATTTCCACCCACTACGAGGCAATCCTGACTATTCTTTTGCGCGTATTGAGATTAACCATGGTAGTCATAATCTAAAAGGCGATGCGGGTTTCCTCGCACACGTATACGGATACGGCGAACGTGAGTCTTACGCTTACTCCTGCGGTTCATCAACTGTCGCACGCGGTATGTCCTTCGATGGCACATCCATGTTAATAGATACAATCAACCTTACTCCAGTCTGCGTAGACGACGAGATAGAAATGAAAATTAATGTAGGTAGCAGTACTTTTGAAAGTATCCTTTGGGATTTTGATGATGGAACAACCTATACTCCTCCTTTTTCTGCAACAAATGACGAGAAAAAACAAGCCAAACACACCTATCACACTCCAGGCTGGTACAATTTGACTGTCACTATCAATTATGCTAACGAACAACTTTGCGGCGGTACGCAACATCAGCAGACTGAGACAATGAGAGTTTTATTCCAAGTTGTTCGTGCAGAAACTGTGGAACTCGATCCGGATAAGAGATGTATCACGCTGGAAGAGCAAGATGCTGATCCGAGCAAGATAGATAGCGCGGGCATTACTATTATGGATACACTGGAGCAAGATCACTGCTACGATACCTTGAAGATTCAGCCTATTTACTACGGTCTTGTAAATAAATTTGAGATGCAAGACGATGAAGCAGAGTTCGTGCGCGATAGTATCAAGATAGGCGGTAAATGGTATTATGATGCACCCGGAATCCAACCGGCGCCAGATACGCTTGATGGCGCTAACCGTTGGGGTTGCGATTCTATCGTTATCCGCAAACTGCGCGTAGTGACTACACTCACTTTCAAAGTCGATACCAATTCGATGCATTGCTGCAAGGGAGACACCCTTAAACTGCCTTGTACATACACAAAAGGAGAGTTCGGCAAAGTATGGATGGTGGATTTGGCAAATCCCAACGATACAATTACTATCCCGACAGACTTCCTTCCTAACGCAGAACAGGATAGTATCATCTTCTTGCCGACCAAGGATTTCAAACCGGGCAGATACCAAATGCGTCTATACGCTACAGATGCCGTATTCACAGACACACTTCTGCAGTTCAATTTCGTTATAGATGTATACTACCCGAGCGATATCTTCAAGTTTAAGTTCAATAACGTGCTAGCTGTTTATAATCCGGGATACGGCGGCAATAAGGACTCTATCAACTTTACGGCATACCAGTGGTATATCGACGGAATACCTGTTGAGGGAGCGGTTGAATCCGTGTATTACAACGGTGATGACAACCCGTTCAAAGACAGTACCGAAGTATATGTTATGCTGACTACCGTTGTCAACGGCGACACGCTGACCTTACCGTCTTGTTCGCAGATCTTGACCAATATTCCCGACTACCACAAAGACGCAAAGGACAACGCAAACATGGCGCCGGCACAGAAGATGCTCATCGATCAACGGATGTATATTCTTAAAGGGAAAGAGCAATACAACATCTACGGACAGAAAGTAAGATAAAGTTGAAAAGTTCTTAGCCCTAAAGGGCACGATTATTTGACAAGTCAAATCTTGAAAGATTTTTTTCGAAATAACGCCGTATTCATATCGCTAAGCCTGATACTCCTTGTAGTATTGGGCTTAGCCCTTTTGTATATTCCCAAAGGCGAGTTGCACCTACTGCTATGCGATCGTCACACGCCCGCGCGCGATATATTCTATAGGTATTACACGCATATCGCCGAATGGTTTCCATACGTGCTATGCGTACTGATACTGCTCTTCGGACGAATCGGAGACGGCGTTTTTGCATCGGCATGCCAGGCCCTCTCGGCTCTCACGACGCAGATCATCAAACATATCGTTGTGGCTCCACGACCGCTGACATGGTTCGGTGAACAATTCCCTGACATCCAACTCCCTCTCGCCGAAGGCGTTCGAATGAACTTCTGGTACTCCTTCCCTTCCGGTCATACGACTTCCTTCTTCGCCTTGACCTTTGCGCTGTGTATTCTAACTACAAAATCTATCCAACAGCGAAGCGATCTATCAGCGAAGCGGTTTAACAGCGCCAGCGGTCTAATAGCGATAGCGGTCCAGATTATGCTGTTTGTGCTTGCAACCTTGGGTGGATACAGCCGAATCTATTTAAGCCAACATTTCGCGTTGGATGTCTTCGCCGGCATTCTGGTCGGAACACTCATTCCTATCCTCTGTTATGCCGTTTTGTACCGTTTTGAGGACCAAAAATGGTTCAATTATCGTATTTTTCAAAAAAAATGAGGGGTAAAATGCATTTTTTTGCAAAAAAATTTGGTCATATCAAAAAAAAGCAGTACCTTTGCACTCGGTTTTGAAATGAAGGCAAGACTTAGGGCGTTTAGCTCAGCTGGTTTAGAGCATCTGCCTTACAAGCAGAGGGTCTGCGGTTCGAATCCGTAAACGCCCACACGAATAAGGACACCGCACGGTGTCCTTATTTCGTTAAAAAGCAAATTGTAAATAGAATATATGATCACATTTATTGTCGCTTTAATCGTATTGGTAGTAGGTTTCTTTACCTACGGTGTATTTGTTGAAAAAGTATTCGGCATTGAACCCGAAAACCCTACTCCTGCGTTGACTAAAACAGACGGCGTGGACTTTGTTCCGATGGCACCTTGGCGTATTTTCTTGGTACAATTCCTGAACATCGCCGGCCTTGGCCCAATCTTCGGAGCTATCATGGGTATTTTCTATGGTCCGGCAGCATTCCTTTGGATCGTTTTCGGTACAATCTTCGCCGGCGGCGTACACGACTACCTGAGCGGCATGCTCTCTATCCGCAAAGGCGGCGTCTCTCTTCCGGATATCGTAGGCGACGAGTTGGGCAATAAAGTGAAGATATTTATGCGCCTGCTGAGTTTGGTACTGCTGATCCTGCTGACCACGACATTCCTCAGCGGCCCTGCTACCCTGCTCCAAGGCCTCTGTCCACTTTCAACTTTCAACTTTCAACTTTCAACTATCCCTATCGTCTGGGTATTGATCATCTTCGGCTACTACTCGTTGGCGACTGTCCTTCCTGTGGATAAACTGATTGGTCGTTTCTACCCTATCTTCGGCGGTATATTGCTGTTCATGGGTCTGGGTATCATGGTCGTGATGTTGGGCTGGCACAGTACTGAGATGCCGGAAGTGTTTGACGGCTTGCAGAACAGGCAGACGAACGGCTTGCCCCTGTTCCCGATGATGTTTGTCAGTATTGCTTGCGGTGCCATCTCGGGTTTCCACGGTACGCAGAGCCCTATCATGGCGCGTTGTGTGACGAATGAACGTCAAGGACGATGGATCTTCTACGGAGCGATGGTTGCGGAAGGAAT
>Ga0265298_10009949_pt1 | contig 11287 bp, 9 predicted proteins | sample AusTroGonzalo_MG_3_FD_193486 | JGI IMG/M metagenome (GOLD analysis project Ga0265298, IMG submission 193486) | Bovine rumen microbial communities from tropical cattle in Woodstock, Queensland, Australia - Gonzalo_01 | ecosystem: Host-associated > Mammals > Digestive system > Stomach > Rumen ...
CTGAAATGAGAATTGCGCTGATAGGAGCCGGCCGAGTAGCCACATGCATGGCGCCCCGTCTTGTTGAGGCCGGGCATACCGTGACGTGTGTTTACAGCCGTACCATCCAGCACGCAAAAGAGCTTGCCGCTACGCTTGGCGTGCCCGCCGTTGACAGCCTGGAACAACTCTCTGCTGCCGATGTTTACTTGACCATGCTGACCGATGACGCCCTTAAGGAGATGGCTCCTGCCATTGTAAAGGGCCGTGAGAGCGCCCTTTTTGTGCATACGGCAGGAAGCGTATCCATTGATGTGTGGAAGAATGCCGGCGCTAAGAGATACGGCGTGATGTATGCCATGCAGACATTCTCCAAGGGTGCACAGATTGACTGGCCGCAGGTGCCTGTGTTTGTTGAGGGTGGCAGTGAGGCTGATCTTGATACGGTGACTGCTCTTGCACGCAGCCTGTCGGCAAACATAACTCCGCTCAGCTCTGATGGCCGGCGGAAACTGCATGTGGCAGCAGTGTTTGCCAGTAATTTTGCAAACCGCATGTATGCCATAAGTGAACAGCTTCTTAAGGAAGAGGGCGTACCGTTCAGCGTCATGCTGCCGCTGGTGCGTGAGACAGCCCGCAAGGTGGAGTGCATGAGCCCGGCCGATGCGCAGACAGGTCCTGCCGTGCGTGGTGATGGGCGTATTATAAAAGAGCACCTGCAGCTGCTCCGTGAACATCCGGAGTATGCCAGGCTGTATGAACTCATTTCAATTGACATAAACAAGGAACTCAAATGATAAATTACAATCTGAACTCTATCCGTGCACTGATCTTTGACGTTGACGGAGTGCTGAGCAAGTCTGTCATGAACCTGTCGCCCAATGGTGACCCTGTGCGTACCGTAAACGTAAAGGATGGCTATGCCATGCAACTGGCCGTCAAGATGGGACTGCACCTGTGCATCATAACAGGCGCCCGTGTGGATGAGGTGCGCAAGCGCTATGAGGGGCTTGGCATAAAAGATGTATATATAGCATCAAGCATAAAGATCAAGGACTTTGAGGAGTTTGTGGCCAAGTATGACCTCAAGCCGGAGGAGATACTATATATGGGTGACGATATCCCTGACTGGCAGGTAATGAGCCGTTGCGGACTGCCCTGCTGTCCGGCCGATGCCTGCCCCGAGATACAGGCACTCTGCAAGTACGTATCGCCATATAACGGCGGTGAGGGCTGTGCACGTGATGTGCTGGAGCATGTACTCAAGGTGCAGGGCAAGTGGATGAAGGATGAACACGCTTTTGGCTGGTAAAATGGAACTGCCCTACAAGATAATACTTGCATCAAACTCTCCCCGCCGCCGCGAGTTGCTGGCCGGTCTTGGCATAGACTTTACCGTTAAGGTAATAAGCGGCATTGATGAGTCATGGCCTCATGATCTCAAGGGCCAGGATATTCCGCTTTACATATCGCGAGAGAAAGCGGCTCCCTACAAACCGCTGATAGCCACAGATGAGCTTGTCATTACGGCTGATACCATAGTCTATGTTGACGGCAATGTGCTTGGCAAGCCCCGTGACAAGGCCGATGCACAGCGCATGCTGCATCTTATATCGGGCCGCTGGCATGAGGTTATAACGGGTGTCACGCTTATGACTGCCGCTAAGGAGCACAGCTTTGCCGTGACCACAAAGGTAAAGTTTGGCAACCTTACTGATGATGAGATAAACCGCTATGTGGAGAGCGGCATGCCTATGGACAAAGCCGGCGCCTACGGCATCCAGGAGTGGATAGGATATGTGGGCGTTGAGGCCATTGAGGGCAGCTATTTCAATGTGGTGGGTCTGCCTGTACAGCGGCTCTACCGCGAACTCATAAACTTTTGCAAACAATAATTCTTAAATAGTCATTATGAAAACCAAATCACTTTTACTGACCTTAATTACCGCTTTGTCGGCTCAGGCATTTGCCCAGAATCCGATAATAAGCACTGTTTTTACTCCAGACCCCGCACCGTTTGTATATGGTGACAAGGTCTATCTCTTTACTGATCATGATGAGGACGGCCGCAACCGCGACTTCAATATGAAGGACTGGATGGTGTTTAGCACCGAGGATATGGTGAACTGGACCTATCTGGGAACTCAGGTCAATACCGCCACATTCAAATGGGCCCGTCAGGGACAGCGTGCCTGGGCGTGTCAGGCAGTTGAGCGCAACGGCAAGTGGTACTGGTATGTTTGCTGCAACAAGGCTACCGGAGGTGATGCCCTGGCTGTCGCCGTGGCCGATGATCCGCAGGGCCCTTGGACCGATGCCATTGGCGGACCTCTGGCCGAGGGATTCGGATTCATTGACCCTACGGTCTTTATTGATGACGACGGTAAGGCTTATCTGTTCTGGGGCAACAAAGGTCTCTGGTACGGAGAGCTTAATGATGATATGGTGTCATTCAAGGACGGCTGGCAGGAGGTACCAGGCTACCATGATCCCGAGTGCTTTGGTGAGCTGCAGTCCAAGATGAACTGGGCCAAGGGTCAGAATGAAATGATGACCCAGTATGAGGAGGGCCCGTGGGTAATGAAACGTAACGGTACCTATTATATATCATATCCTGCAGGAGGTGTGCCTGAGCATATGGCTTATTCTACAGCTCCTACCATCAACGGCCCCTGGACCTATCGTGGCCGTATCATGGATGAGGCAAATAACAGTTTTACCATTCATGGAGGCAACATCACCTTTAAGGGCCGTGACTTTATGTTCTACCACAACGGCGGACTGCCCGGTGGCGGCGGTTACAACCGTTCAGCCTGCGTTGAGGAGTTCAAGTGGAACGATGACGGCACATTCCCGTTCATTCCTCAGACCAAGGAGGGCGTAGTCACTCCCGTTAAGAACCTTGACCCTTACAAACGCGTTGAGGCCGAGACTCAGGCAGAGTCACGTGGACTTAAGGTTGACCGCCGTGCCGGCAAGGATCATTTTGTGACCGATATCCATGACGGAGACTGGATTCGTGTCCGTTCCGTAGATTTCAAGTACTGCGGTCAGAAGGCTGTAGTGGCTGTTGTAGGTGAACAGAAGGGTAACGGCACCATTGAGTTCTATACTGACAGTATGGAGGGTGAGCCGTTCTGCAAGGTTCCCGTCAACAGAGATAATGCAGGATTCTCTACCGCTGCCTTTACATACCTTATCAATACTGATGTGATGGGCGTACATGATGTTTATATCGTGTTCCGCTGCGAGACGCCTGAGCCTTTCACCTTTGACTGGTGGCAGTTCAACTCCTATGCCAATATGCCTGTAATACAGACCCGTTTTACAGCTGATCCGGCACCTGTGGTAATAGGCGACAAGGTCTATCTCTACACTACTCATGATGAGGACGGAGCCCGCGGATTTGAGATGTTTGACTGGCTGCTGTACGTATCGGACGATATGGTCAACTGGCAGGATTACGGTCCTGTTGCATCACTGGATGATTTCAAGTACTATGACGGCAAGAACGGCGCGTGGGCTGAGCAGGTTGTAGAGGCCAACGGATGCTACTACATGTATTGCCCCATACACGGACACGGCATAGGCGTTCTTGTGGCCGATAAGCCCTGGGGACCGTTCCATGATCCTCTGGGTGAACCTCTGGTATGGCAGAAAGAGCATTGGGATGATATTGACCCTACCATTCTGATTGATGATGACGGACAGGCATACATGTACTGGGGTAATCCCAATGTCTATTCTGTAAAGCTGGGCAAGGATATGATATCGCTGGCTGGTCCAATCATCAAACATCCCAAGATTCAGGATTATCAGGAAGGACCGTGGATATGGAAACATGACGGCCACTACTATCTGGCGTTTGCATCAACATGCTGCCCTGAGGGTATAGGCTATGCCATGAGTGACGGTCCGGAGGGCCCGTGGGAGTACAAAGGCCATATAATGGACCACACGGTACGTACCCGCGGCAACCATCCCGGAATAATTGAGTTCAAGGGCAAGAGCTATGTGTTTGGCCTGAACTATGACCTGATGCACCTTAAAACCTTTGCCCATGCCGAGCAGCGTTCAGTATCGGTGGCCGAGATGCACTACAATGAGGATGGAACAATCCAGGAGGTTCCGTACTTTATTGACAACGTGTTGGAGCAGGTTAAGCCTTTTGATCCGTACCGTACAGACAAGTATGACCAGAACCATCGTGTTGAGGCCGAGACCATGGCTTGGGGTTATGGCCTTAAGACATCATATGTGGACGATGAATTTGAATTTGATGATGCCGTGGGCTATCTGCCGCGCAATATGTATGTCCATGATATAGATGCAGGGGAGTACATCCTGGTACGCGGAGTGGATTTTGGTTATAGAGGCTCCAAGAAGATGCAGGTATCAGTGGGATCGGACGGTATAGGTTGCATTGAAGTGCATCTTGATGATCCGGCCAGTCCAGCCGTGGCAGTCTTTCCCATTACTCCCACCGGCGGCAAGATGACGTTCAAGACATTTACCTCCGGATATACGCCCAAACGCAAGATCCGTGGTACGCATGACGTTTACTTTGTCTTTACAGGGGTAGGAAGGGATCTGTTTACATTTGACTGGTGGAGAGTCAAGTAGTTTTAACCATACTCGGATTGCAGATACCGCTTAAAATGACTAATATTGCACCTTATTATTTGAAAGCACAGGAATTGAAATGAAAGCAGGCGATTTTTTTATTACAGGAATTCAGCAGATAGGAGTTGGTACCACATCCGTATATGACTCATGGAAATGGTACATTGATATATTCGGAGTGGATATCCGTATCCTTGAGGATGATACGGTGGCCGAGCGCATGCTCCCTTACACCGGCGGACAGCCACAGAAACGCCATGCTGCTATTGCCATGAATCTTCAGGGCGGAGGCGGATTTGAGATATGGCAGTACTCTGACCGTAAGCCCAAGCCGGTGGATTTTCAGATACAGGTGGCAGACCTGGGTATTTTCTGTGCCAAGGTAAAGTGCCGCAACGTGGAGAGCGCACACGCCTACGTAAGCGCCAAGTGGAGCAAGGTAAGCCCCATAGTAACCACCCCTGACGGTGCCAAGACCTTCTATGTGACCGATCCCGCAGGAAACTGGTTCCAGGCCGTTGAGGATGATTACCTGCTTCTGGATGAGGGTAAGGAGTTTGGCGGAATGATAGGTTGCATGATAGGTGTTACCGATATTGACAAGGCTCTTAAGGTGTATTCCGACATACTGGGATATGACACCAGGATATATGACGTAACCGATACCTTTGATGACCTGGCACCGCTGGCAGGCGGTAACGGCAAGTTCCGCCGTATGCTGCTCAAGTGGTCCAAGCCCAACAAGGGTGCGTTTGCTCCCATATTCCCCACCGGTTACATTGAGCTGGTGCAGAGCCTGGACCGCGAGCCCCGCAAGATATACGAGGGCCGTTACTGGGGTGATCCCGGATTCATCCAGATATGCTTTGACGTAACAGGCATGGATAACCTGGCCTTGTGGTGCAAGGAGAACGGCCATCCGTTCACCGTTGACAGCTGCCCCGACGGCAAGGTGTTCAACATGGGTGACGCTTCGGGCCGCTTTACATACATTGAGGACCCCGACGGCACACTGATAGAGTTTGTCGAGACCTATCGCGTATCGGTAGCCAAGAAACTGAACTGGTACATCAGCCTGCTTAAGCGCAACCGTGAGAAACCGCTTTCCAAGCTGCTGTTCCGTGCCATGAAGATGAACCGCAAGAAGTTCAAATAAGTGCACCCGCACAACCTTTTTTGCTTATGGGAAATCTTATAGATATTATCAAGTCCGATGTCCGTTATGAGGACTCGCTCAAGGCTTGCATGAATTGCGGTATATGTACCGCCATATGCCCGGCAGCCGAGTTCTATGACTATGACCCGCGCCGCATATGCGATACGGTGCAGCGTGGTGATGAGGAGCAGGTGGAGAAACTGCTGCGTTCCGATACCATCTGGTACTGCGGGCAGTGCATGTCATGCAAACCGCGATGTCCGCGCGGCAATGTGCCCGGTGCAGTCATAAACATCCTGCGTAAGGTTTCACAGGAGATGGGCTATTACAAGGATAGCCATATGGGCCGTCAGCAGGTTGACCTGATGGAGGGTATAGGCAACAATATCCTTGAGATAGGCTATTGCGTACATCCTGACAAGGTCTATCCGGAAAAGCACCCGGAGCAGGGCCCGGTGTGGGAGTGGTATGTAAAGAATATAAAGGCTGTCTCTCCCAAGTTCGGTGCCAACTATCATGGTGATGGGGCTGGTGCGCTCCGAAAGATCAGTCCTGAGACAATGGAGGAACTGCGCAATATATTCAAGGTAACCGGAGGCATGGATTTCCATGATTCAATCATTAACGGTCCGCACAATGAATAAGTTTGGTTTTGCCATAAAGACTCCCCGTTCGGAGAATATGGACAAGGTATCTCTTGAAAGATACCGTATGTTGCTGGACCGTGTTCCGTCATTCAAACGCTGTTTCCAGTGCGGATGCTGCAGCGCTACCTGCTCGGCACGTCAGTTCACGGAATTCAGCATACGCCGCATTCACACATCATTCCGCCGCGGTGAGTATAATGGCCTGGATGAGGAGTTGAAGAAGTGCATGCTGTGCGGAAAATGCACACTGGTCTGCCCGCGCGGGGTAAACCTTAGATCGCTGATTATCAATATGCGTCAGATTCTTGACGAAACAAAATAAGCCGCCATGAAGATACACGCATATCCATATAATGATTTTGTGATACCGTTCCTTATAGGAACAGTATTGCTGTTCAGCATCATCATATACAAGTATATCCGGTGGATAAGGAAATTCAGTGATGAGCAGCGCAAGGTAATACGCAGCAACTGGTACTCATGGAAGATATTTCCTGCCATCTGGGAGATGATACGTGAGGGACTGCTTCATGTACGTATCATAAAGAAGAACCTGCTGCTTGGAATAATGCACCAGGCATATGCATTGGGATGGTTCCTGCTTATAGTTGTGGGCGCCGTTGAGAGCCGTGACGCTTTCTTTACCATGCAGCATGAGCAGAATATAGAGAACGTATATGAACTTGAAAACCAGAACGGATGGTATATCTACACTACGGGCACTGACAAGAACCCCGAGTATCTTAACCAGCGCCGCTACCGCGTGGAGACCGAGGACGGCATTGCCCGCATCCATTACCACAGGCCGTTCTACGTAGGCATATTCTACCGCTATTTTGTGCATAAGGCTCCGGCATCATTCCGTCAGCACAAGGCATACTCTGACCTGATGGATGGTCTGTTGCTCTATGTGTTCCTGGGTCTGACCATGGCCATCATCAAGATATTCTGGTCCAAGATACTGGGAATGCGCCGTACTACCAAGCACACACTGGTGGACCGTTTTGCCAAGTTCTCGCTGTGGATGGTATTCCCCATGCGACTGCTGGCAGAGTCAGTGACAGCATGCCTGTACGGTAACGGCGGATTCTTTACCCAGGCTGTAGGTGACCTGTTTGATCCCATGATTGTACGTGGTCTGGAGACATCGGTATGGATGCTCTATTCGCTCATGCTGGGTGTGTTCTTTGTCACCATGCCGTTTACCCGCTATATGCATATCTTTACGGAGCTTCTTCTTATCTATTTCCGCAAGATAGGGGTCAAGGAGGAGACCGGCAGGACAGGCTACACCTATTTTGAACTCAACGCCTGTTCCCGCTGCGGTGTGTGCATATCGGGCTGCCCTATGGATAAGGTGCTTGAAAACCATGAGATACAGTCTGTCTATCTGGTACGCAGCCTGCGCAACCAGGAACGCGGAAGCCGTCTTAAGATGATAGCCGACAACTGCCTTATGTGTGACCGATGCGTGGTTGACTGCCCCGTAGGCATTGATTTGAGTGCACTGCGCCGTCAGACCAGGGATAAGGGCGCCATTGACACAACGGGCAATTACAAATATCTGGACAATAAACGTAATCCCTTCAATGCAATAGGCCGTGTGGCATACTTTGGAGGGTGTATGTCACATCTTACCCCTGGTATAACCGAGTCAATGGAGCGCATCTTTACCGCTGCCGGACAGAAATACTGGTACATGGACAAGTTCAGTACCATATGCTGCGGACGTCCGCTACAGCAGCAGGGATTCACAAACCAGGCGGCTGAGTTGCGCCGTAAGAATACAGACCTCATTGAGAAATCGGGTGCTACGATGCTTGTGACATCATGCCCCATCTGCTACCAGTCATTCAAGAAGGAGTATAACCTGAACATACCGGTGGTACACCATACCGAGTATATTGACATGCTCATCAAGCAGGGCCGCATCAAGGTGCGTCATGATGACTGCAAGGTGTCATACCATGATCCGTGCGAGCTTGGCCGCGGATGCGGAATCTATGATGAGCCTCGTAGTGTTCTGAGCGCTGTGACCAACCTGCAGAAAACACGTTACCAGCGTGAAAAGAGTGTATGCTGCGGATTCAATCTGGGCAATACCCGCCTTAGCATTGAGGAGCAGACCAAAATAAGGAACGCCTCACTTGAGAATCTTACCAGCAAGCCGGTTGATGCAATAGTAACCGCTTGCCCCATGTGTAAGAAAGCGTTCCAGCATGCCACACATGACTATCCTGTCAGGGATATTGCCGAGGTTGTGGCCAAAAACCTGATAAACTGACAAGATTATGGCAAACCGTTTTTGGAACGAATATCAGAAAGCTATAGCTGATGACCATTTCTTCTATGAGCGCAGCTGCATACGCCAGACCTTCTTTCCTGGATCTGAGACTGCATTCCTGCGTATGCTCCGTGAGGAACTGAACAAGGATATCTTTGATGATTTCCGTCAGCACACCTGCACCGGCATAGGTTATCATACTGATGTGGTGCCTCTTGAGACAACCATGACCGTAGTGGCCCGCCTGTTCTCACTTATGACCGAGCACGGATACGAGAACTACGTACCGTCGTGCGTAACATCGTTCGGCGTGTTCACCGAGATGGTACATATGTGGCAGGAGCATCCCGAACTTCTGGAAAAGACCCGCGAGAACCTGTACAAGGCCTGCAAGCGTGAGTTCAACATACCCAAGAACATAGCTCACCCGTCGGATGTGATATACCATTTCCGCAACGAACTGGCACAGAAGATGAAATACCGTCTGGTGAACCGCTTTACCGGCAAACCGCTCAAGGTGGTTGAGCACATAGGCTGCCACTACGCCAAGATATTCCCCGACAAGGGTGTGGGCAAGGCCGAGTTCCCCTACGTTCTGGCCGGCATGATTGAGGCCTGGGGCGGTGAGGTTGTGGATTATCCCGAGCGCCGTCACTGCTGCGGATTCGGATTCCGCCAGTATCTGGTACAGGAGAACCGCGGCTACTCCGTATCCAACACCAAGAAGAAACTGGAGTCCATGGAGCCGTATGAGCCCGATTTCATCGTGTCCAACTGTCCGGGCTGCTCAATGTTCCTGGACCGCTGGCAATACACCATAGCCGAGATGGAGCATAAGACATATGACCGCGAGGGTTACGGCATACCCGTACTTACTTATGAGGAGATGGCCGGTTTGCTGCTTGGCTATGATCCGTGGGAACTGGGCCTGCAGATACATCAGGTACAGGCTGAGCGTCTGCTTGACAAGATAGGCATACCTTACAATCCAAAAGACAAATACAAATCGGCCGACGGCAAGATACTGCGCGCCCCCGAAAAACCCGAAAACCTTTTAGTTTGATATGAAGAAAGTTTCAATAATAGGAGCCGGCCCCGCCGGCATAGAGGCCGCATCAGTATTGGCCAAGCAGGGTGTTCAGGTAATACTGTTTGAGAAATCGGAAACTCCGCTCAAGAACATTCAGGACAAGGCATTCCTGTTTCCTAACTTCCAGGCTGCACAGGAGATAGCCGATGACCTGAGCGGCAAGCTGTTGGCCGATGGTATAACATCAGCCTTTGGCGTGGATATTACGGACCTTAAATGGCAGGGTACGGAATGGAAACTCATTGACTCCAAGGGGCAGACCTATGTATCGGATGCTGTCCTTATTGCTACCGGCTATCAGGTGTTTGACGCTCACCGCAAGGAGGAACTTGGCTACGGCATATACAAGGGTGTGATTACATCGCTTGATATGGAGCAGATGATAAAGCATGGCAAGATAGTTAATGCCAACGGTGACCAGCCCAAGCGCGTAACGTTCCTGCAGTGCGTGGGTTCACGTGATGAAAAGAGCGGTAACAACTACTGCTCCAAACTGTGTTGCGTGACAGCTGTCAAGCAGGCCATTGAGGTGGTCAAGCAGGTTCCCGGATGTGAGGCATCGGTCTTTTACATGGACCTGCGCATGTGGGGCCAGGGCTTTGAGGAGATGTACCGCATGGCTCAGGAGAAATACGGCGTAAGCTTTGTGCGCGGCCGTATATCTGAGGCTGCCGCTACATTTGATGGCCGTGTACAGCTTAAGAGTGAGGATACTCTGATGGGACTGCCTCTTAAGATGACAACTGATCTGCTTGTTCTCATGGTAGGCATGGAGGCATCATGCGGCACAAAGGCTCTGGGTAAGGTTTGTGACATAAGCGGTGAGTATGGATTCCTGCGTACCGTTACCCCGCATCTCTATGATAATGAGACCGGTCGTCCCGGCCTGTTTGCTGCAGGCACCTGCAAGCGTCCCATGACTATCTGGGACTCTGTGAATGATGCACGCTCTGCCGCCTTGGCTATCAAAGATTATCTTGATACCATTCGAATTGAGAATTGAAAATTGAGAACTTTTGGAGCAGCGAGAGACATCAAGCTTGCTTGTTTGGCCGAGCCGCGACAAAAGTCAACAACGAAGTTGTTAATTGAGAATTAAAAAAGCGCTCGAAATATTTCGAGCGCTTTTTATTTAGAGTGAATTAACGCAGGTTCTGCGTATCAATTCTCAGTTTTCAATTTTCAATTTTCAATTCTCAATTATTTTTCGATCCAGCCAATAACTTCACCCTTGCTTACCAGTGAACCGTGTTCCTTCTCTACTGATACCAGGTGGCAATCATAGGGAGCAACAGCGTTGTCAATAAAGGTGTTGCCGCTGGCCTGAACGCCTACCATCCAGTCACCCTTCTTGTACTGCTTGCCAAAGGGCGGGTTGGTTGACTGGTCAACATAGTCAAGATCCCAGATTACGCGACCGCTGACAGCTGCCTCGATGGGCTCTGCATCAGGATGCAGGATGGCACGCTTGTCGGCAGCGGTAAAGTGCTTGACGGGTGCACCTGCGG
>Ga0265298_10009951_pt1 | contig 11285 bp, 11 predicted proteins | sample AusTroGonzalo_MG_3_FD_193486 | JGI IMG/M metagenome (GOLD analysis project Ga0265298, IMG submission 193486) | Bovine rumen microbial communities from tropical cattle in Woodstock, Queensland, Australia - Gonzalo_01 | ecosystem: Host-associated > Mammals > Digestive system > Stomach > Rumen ...
TCTTGTTGTTTGTTTCCCCCTCCGCACCCGCGGAGAGAAGTCGTTCTTGCCGTGTAGGGAAGTCAAACCCTCCGTGTAGGGAAGTCAAACCCTCCGTGTAGGGAAGTCAAACCCTCCGTGTAGGGAGAGCCGAACCCCCGTGTAGGGAGAGCGGAACCCCCGTGTAGGGAGCACTCACCCCCCGTGTAGGGAGTTCGCTTCTCAAACCCCTCAAACCTCTCAAACCCCTCACTTCACCTTCGCCTCCACGCTGACGGGATTGGCCTGCACCGGCCTGTTCTCGTCGTCGCCCTTGTTGTCCGCTTCCTGCGTCGAGTGCGTGACGACCGCGACGCCCGGTATGCCGATGGCGTACAGGCTCATCGTCTGCGTTTTCGCGCTCGGCGTGAGCGCGGAGCATCCGCTCCCCGTCACGGCGACCAGCCCGCCGCCGATTGCGCCGAGAAGTACCGGCTTGACCGCCGCCCAGAGCTGCTTCCCCAGCTCCTTCCAGTTGATCTTGACTTTCATTTTTTTGTTTCTCCTTTCGCCTGATGTTTTGGTAGGGCGGCTTATCCCTAAGCCGCCGTTAAATTGGCGGGGCGCTGTCGCTGACGCACATCGCGCCAATCGCGCACCCCCTCCATAATTAGCCGACCAGCGGGACACCAAAAATCTCATGGAGGCGCGTCAAGTGCCTGTTATACCGGCGTTTGGCGCTCTCGCGGGAGAGTTTTTCGTGCTTCGCGAGGTCGTGCATCGCCCAGTATCGGACGGGATGGCAGTAACGGTTCCGGCAGATGGTCCTGAACGTCTCCTCCGTCTCCGGCGCGTTCCTGCGGATGAACTTGAGAGCCATGCGAAAAGTCATGCCGCACCTCCCTTGTCCTCCGAAGCCTTGGCGAAGGTGGACCGATTCTTCGCGCTCCGCGCTGCGGAGGGCAGGCCTTTCGGCAACGCTTCCTGAAGATGGCGGTGGAACGCCCGGACTGGCCAGCGCAGCTCGCCCTGCCGCACCGAGCTGATCACCTCGTCGGCGATGTCGAGAAAGACGTCAAGCCCGATTCGGCGGCAGTACCATATCCAGATGGCGCGGTCGCGGTCCCGGTTGCCGAAATGCTCCAGAACGTAGTCGGCGGCCTTGCATGCCTCTCGCCAAGTGGAGAGCAGCTTTTCGCCCTCGCGCACGCGCCCGCGCGGTCTAAGAGCAACGCCATCACAAGTATTTATCCCGTTTACGTCTAGACCGCGCGCGCACGAGGCGGCGGGGTTGTTGACAACTTCCACCGTTCCCCGTTCCCCATTCCCTGTTTCCCATTTTCCCATTTCGCGCCGCTCTTGAGGATATGGCCTCTCCACGGCGCGCGTATGGTCTCATGGGTTGTGTCAGATAAAGACAATGTCGGACACGACGCACCTGTGTTTTGCCCGAAAATCCAAGTCGTGAATCGGTGCAGAAACCATTTGACTGTTCTTGTCGGACATTTGTCCGATAAGGAGGGTGTCGTGTCCGATAAGGAGGAGGCCTTATCGGACACGTGTCCGACAACGGGATGCACGGCTCCATGATCTTCCGACAGAAGAGCGAACTTTGAACCGCGATTTTTGGTATAATACGAAGCAAGCCAAGCATGGGTCGAGAGCTGCAGACGGAGCCGGCCCGTCCAAGAGGAAAAAGCAATGAAAATTTCGAACAATGTCAAAACTTCTACTGGCCGTCATGGCCCAGGCGCGGCACGCCCGCGCCGTCCATTCCTTCATCTGTGAACTGCTCGCCATCGTGATGCCCGACCTCGTGCGGGGCAGCGAATACATCAAGAACGGCGCCGAATTCTGCGAGTGCATCGAGAATGCGATCAAGGAGGCGACGACTCCGACCGCGACTGAGACCGACTACATCCGGGCAATCGTCGGCACGTCGTGCCGCGAGATGGCGGCGGTCTGCAATCTGCTGAAGGCCGCGAGCGCACTTGCGGGGCTTGAGAGGATAGCCGCCGAATACCTGGACGCGAACAAGTTCCGCGCCATGCTCCTCAGGAAGGACTCCAGGAAGCTCGAAAGGCTCGTCGCCATAGTCCGCGCACGGGAGGGGAAGCCCGTGAAGGTTCTCATGGAAATCGCGGCGGAGCTGAACGGTCGCACAGAGGGCTACGACGGCATGGACGCCGCCGCGAAGCGCAAGGCGGCCGCCGACGTGAAGAACGTCATCGCGAAGGTGGACGAGATACGCGGCGTGATCGACGCCCACAAGTCCGAGATCGTGGAGCGAGTTGACGCCGTCGGCAGGAAGGTGGACAGCCTGAAGTCCAAGGGCAGGCGCAGGGGCCGGTACAGCGAGTCGCAACGCAAGGTGTGCGTGGTTTGCTGGAGCAAGGCGAAGGGCAGCGCCGAACTGCGCTACTCCGCGAACGGCCGCGTGACGTATGAGATGGCGTTCGCGTATTCCCGCCGTGAGCTTTCGGTCGTCGGCATCGACAACGTGAAGAAGTTTCGCGCAGTACTGCACTCCGTTCGGAACATGGAATGCGAAGACCGCCGCCGCGCCCTCGAAGCCAAGCAAGACGCGGCGCGGCGGCGCGAAAAATCCGCCGTGCAGAACAAGCCGAAAAATGGTATAATTCATGCCATGAAAACAAAGGCACATTCCGCATTTGCGCTTGCGCTCGCCATCGCGGGCGGATTGGCCGCGCCCTTGCGTTCTGACGCGTCCCCTGATATTTTGAGGGGGGGTGGATGTTCTCCGCAAAGCTGCGTAGCGGCCCTCTACGCGCGGCCTAGCGCGCTTCCAGAACCTGCTCGCGCGGAGGTTCGCGGGCGCGTCGTAAAGGTCGCCGACGGAGATACGTTGACGATTCTCGACGCGGCGAACGCCCAGCACAAGATTCGCCTTTACGGAATCGATGCGCCTGAATCTCGTCAGGCTTTCGGTCAGAAGTCGAAGCAGCATCTTTCGTCGCTTGTCTTCGGCAAAGACGTCCGCGTCACCTACAGGAGCCGCGACAAGTACGGACGCATCCTCGGCACGATCTACGTTGACGGTCTCGATGTCAACCTCGAAATGATCCGCGCCGGGCTTGCCTGGCACTACAAGCGGTACGACAAGAACCCCGCCTACGCCGCCGCCGAATCGGAAGCGCGCTCTGCCAAGCGCGGTCTTTGGTCCGACCCCAACCCAACCCCGCCCGAACAATTCCGACATGGCTCGGTAGGGTCACGCGTCCCGCGTGACCGCTCCCCCATCGCCACAACGGGAGGGTCGCGCCCCGTCGCGACCGCTTCCCGCACCGAATACCGCGCTGGCTCCGCGCTCCCCGTCTCCTCGCGTACCGCCGCACCGGTGAACGACACCTGGCCGGATACGGGGTATTGGCTTTCCACCAACTCAAACAAACGCCACAACCGCAAGTGCGAGAACTATAGAAAGACGCGCGGCTATCCCTGCTCCTCTTCCGACGGCACTCCCTGCGGCAAGTGCGGAGGGTAAGGAGCGGCGATGGCAAAGAAAAACCACACACACACCGCCGCATCGGTTCGCTATCCTCTCAGCATCCGCGAAGAGGAGCTGAAGAACAAAGTCGCCGCCGACTGGTTCCCTAACTTCGATACGACGCAGATTGTCGGCAACGTCGATTTCTGCGTGGCAGTACCAGCAACGCAGATGAAGCTTATGGAAGCCGAAAGCGTGCTGTGGGCAGAGGCGAAGAAAGGCAACAAAGCCGACATCCGTGAAAGCTTCATACAGCTGATTCTCACCATCGGCAAGGAAAAGACACCCGACAAGTTTCTGCCGCCGAAGTTTCTCGGCGCTTTCGATGCGGAGAGAATTGCGTTCATACCGTATCACGAGGTAATGGACGTATTCGAGAAGAACGACTTCAACTGGAACGTCACGCCGAGTGACCACGACGCGAAGGAGTTCAAGGAGCTTGACGCGCTGATCGGAGAGAAGTTGAGCGGCTGCGCGACGCTGTTCAACTGGCTTTCGGACGAAGATGAACTGCGCAAGTTCATCAAGTCCAACTTCAAGATCGGCGAGGAAGGCGTAAGGCGACTCCAGATAACGAAAAACAACTTCACGCACATTTACAGCAAGTGGCGCGAGGCCGTGATGCCGACGATTGAAATCCCGGACTGGAACGTCGCGAAGAAAAACGGAATCATCGACGCGGACTTCTTTCTAGCCGACATACTTTCGCAGGGAAACGTTGGTCTTTCAAGAAAACTGAACATCCTTCTCAAACTCGACCACTACAAGCAGGAACTTGGCGTAAGCACAATAGGGCTTCCTCTATTTCAGGACATACGCTTCAAGGATGGACAGAAAGCGCACCGGCAATTCTGGAACAGGTACAAGAGGCCGCCGCGCGAAGAGTACCGCGAGTACATCGTCAACCGCCGCGACCTGCTCGTTCCGCAGGACGTACGCGAACGCAAGGGCTCGTTCTTCACGCCGAAGAAGTGGGTGGAGCTTTCGCAGCACTACCTTGAACTTGCATTGGGCGTGAACTGGCAGGACGAGTATTACGTCTGGGACTGCTGCGCGGGAACCGGGAACCTTCTCGCCGGGCTCACGAACAAGCACCGCGTCTGGGCGTCAACGCTCGACATGCAGGACGTCGCCGTGATGAAGCAACGCATAGCCAACGGCGCAAACCTCCTTGACGCGCACGTGTTCCAGTTCGACTTCCTAAACGACCCGCTCGACAGCAAGAAGATTCCCGAAGACCTGCGCGATGTTCTCGATAACGCGGAGAAGCGCAAGCACCTTGTCATCTACATCAATCCGCCGTATGCAGAGGCGGGCAGTACTTTTGCCAAGGATTCAAAAGTTGGCGTGTCAAACAAGAGTAAGGTACACAAGAACTATGCGGAGGAATGCGGGAAGTTTGCCAAGCGTGAGTTGTTCGTGCAGTTTCTGATGCGCATCTACAAGGAGATTCCTGGTTGCACGATAGGCCAATTTTCCACGCTGAAGCACTTGCAAGGCCCGTATTTCAAGGATTTCCGCAACACGTTTCGCGCACGGCTTGCAAAGAATTTTATCGTGCCTGCAGACACATTTGATAACGTCAATGGGCAATTTCCGATAGGCTTTTTCATCTGGTTCCTGTCCGAGGCGCGGCATTTCACAGAAACACAGTCTGATGTCTATCTTCCGCAGAAAGCATCCTATCATTTTGTTGGAACAAAGTGCATATCAAGTTATGAAAACTCCCAGCCTCTAAACGACTGGCTGCGGGCGACGTGGAAGAACGCCACAGGCACAATTGGATATCTTGCCTGTAATGGCAACGACTTCCAGCACCAAAAAGAGATTGCAGTCCTCAGCGCGAAAAACAATGAAACGTCAACGTTCTTCAAACCCATAACAAAGGCCAACATTCTGAAGTCGTGCATCTATCTTGCAGTACGTCATGCGATTGAGGCGGACTGGCTTAACGACAGAGACCAATTCCTATGCCCGAGCGATGGATGGGAGATTGATTCTGAATTCCAAGGCAACTGCGTTGCTTTTTCATTGTTCCACGGGCAGAACCGCATAATGTCCAACGTCGCAGAAAACCACTGGATACCGTTCACGGAGAAGGAAGTCAATGCGCAAGGGCTGTTTAAGAGCCACTTCATGAGTGACTTTATTGAGGGAAAGGTCGAGGTCAAACAAGCGACGCAAGGTGATTTGTTTGCAGACGCGATGGTGACAGAGCGAAAACCGATTGTGTTTTCCAACGAGGCCAAGGCCGTTATGGATGCGGGGCGCGAACTATGGCGGTACTACCACGCACAGCCGAACGCCAATCCCAACGCATCTTTCTACGACATACGGCTTCACTTCCAAGGCTCGACGAAGGATGCAAAAGGCAAGGAACGCATGAACAACGAATCATCAGATGCGAGATACACCGAGCTGCTTGCCAATCTTCGCGCTGCGATGAAGCAGCTCGCCCGCCGCATCGAGCCAAAGGTCTACGAATACGGCTTCTTGAAGAAGTGAGGGAACTTCAAAAAGGAGAAGCGAAATGAAGAATCGGACAGAAGAGGATAGAGAAGACGCCGTAGACGCGGCGGTAAACGCGGGATTGTCTGGCGCTGCTTTCGATGTGGTCTCCCGTTATGGAAGTGGCATAAAGGAGCACATGGTCGCATACGGGGGAGTGGATAACGAAACGGGGCAGGTTCTGAAAAGAGGCCTCAAGCAGATCAGCGAATACAAGGTCAACCCTGAATTCAAGGACAGAAATCTCAAGCAGCAAGCCGGTTTCGCGGCAGAGACAAAGGAGGTGGCGAGACGTCGAGCGGAAGAAGCAATATCAGGGAAAAGGCCGACAACAGTAAGGACAGATGACATTCCCGGCCATGTCAACGACCAGTTGTTCGACATAACCTGCGAGGTTGACGCAAACGGAAATCCTGTTCCGGGATCAAGTATGCAGATGAAGTTTGTCGGCGCGACCCCGAAGGACGCCGTGTCCGCGATGCTGGGCAAGGACTACCAGAAGTACATCGACAACAACTGCAAGATGCTCGTGCCGAGCGATTACTTCGACGGCATGAAAGAGGAACTCTCCGGACGGATTGAGGATCTCAAGAAGCAAATCGAGTATCTCAAGGAACACGGCAAGGCCGATGTCGCGGCGCAGAAGCAGGCGTTGCTCGACAAGTGCGAGAAGCTCCGAGACAATCTCGAAAAGAGCTCGGTGTCCAACGCCGAGGCAATGGAGGCGAGAACTGACCCGCTGTTGTCGACGGCCAAAGACATCGTAAGGGTCGCGCATCGCGCTGGCGTGGAGCAGGCAAAGATGGGTGCTGCCATAGGCGGGGGCGTCTCCATCGTCCGCAATGCAGTAGCGTACTTCAACGGCAAGAAGGGCGGAAAAGAGGCGGTTGTCAGCGTAGCCAAGGACACGGCAGAAGCCGCCGCCGTGAGTTATGCGACGGGCTTCGCTGGGTCTGCGATAAAAGGCGTGGCGCAGAATTCGGCTTCCGAATATGTGCGGACGCTATCGAAGACCAATTTGCCGGCATACATCGCAACGACCGCACTTGAAACCGGCAAGACGCTCACAAAATACTTCAAGGGTGAAATTGACGGGGCGCAATGCCTTGAGGAGCTTGGTGAGAAAGGCTACGGCATGGTCAACAGCGCGATGTATGCCGCCATCGGACAGATCGCCATACCGATCCCGATTGTCGGCGCACTCGCGGGCAGCATGATAGGGTATGCGTTGAGCTCCGCATCGTACAAGATTCTGACCGACAGCCTAAAGGCGGCGAAGATCGCACGAGAGCGAAGGATCGCCATCGAAAAGGAATGCGCCGAATCCATCAAGCTGCTGAAGGAGTACCGTCAGCAGCTCGAGGACGGCATAAACAAGTACCTCAAGGAAAAGCGCGAGCTCTTCGACGCGACGTTTCTTGAAATCAAGAGCACTCTTAAGATAGGCGATGTTGACGGCTACATCGCCGCCACAAACAAGGTCACGAGGGCCTTTGGCGGAAAGCCGCAGTTCTCCAACATGGCAGAGTTCGAGGCCCTTATGGCATCAGACGAGAAAGTCATTTTGTAGTAACCACAGAAAGGGAACAAAAATGGAAAACGAAACGTTCACGCCTAACGCCGGATCATCGGGCGTAGGCACGTCAGACAAGGCGAACACCGCGATTCTGCGCATCGCCTATCTCATCGCCGCGTCCGATGGCGAGGTGAAGCAGTCAGAGCGCGAGGTGTTCAAGAGCACACTCTGCGCGTTGCAGGGCGTCAAAATGGGCGACGACAACACAACCGCGCTCATCCAAGAAGTCGTGCAGGAAGCAGCAAGGCTTGCCATCCTCCGGGACTTCTACAACGAGGAAGAACAGATCAAGGCCTTCCTATCAAAGGTTTCCGGGGACGTCTCGGTAATCCAGAGGAGCAAGGTTGCCTGCCGCAGGGCTTTTGCCGCATGGATCAGCATCTGCATGGCGGACAAGGAGTTCTCCCCCTTTGAGAGAAAACTCATCAAGGCCTTGCAGGTCGCCTGTAATGGCTTTGCCGGTGTGTCAATGGTCGCATCTGGCGCAGGACTGGGTGCTGGGCTCGGTTTTCTGTTCGGCGGTCCGATTCTCGGCGCAGCGGCCGCAATAGCAGGCGCGGCACTTGGGGCGAAAAAGAATGGAACGCCAGAGACGATCCAGAAGTTCGGAGCAGATGCCTGCATCCCCGACGCTTTCCTGGAAGAAGTCGAAAGCAGGTGCAGGGAAATTGACGAGGCGCAGGCGCAACTGGGGCGTTGCGCCGCAGAGGACGAACGCAAGTCGATTGAGGACTCCATCGGATGCCTCGTCGAATCGTTCAAGGAATTCGTAGACAACGTTGAAGCATAAAAGTAAGGAGTAAAAAAATGGCACTTCCACTCATTCCAATCATCCTCGGAGCCGCAGCCGTTGGGACCGGCGTTGCCGGACTCTTAAGGGCGGAAAGGCTATCGCCGACAACAGCAAGGCGAACGACGTCAACGAGCGGGCGCGTAGGCTTCAGGAGTACATCACGAAGAGGCTAAAGGACGCTCGGGACAAGTCGAAGAAGCAGCTTGAACGTCTCGGAACCAAGAAGCTTCACGTCTGCGAAGTGACGGTCGGCAAGTTCGTCACTCTCTTTGAAATGATCAAGAACATCGAGTTGAGCGAGTCCGAGGGCATGGACGAACTCGGCAAGTTCAAGATCGACAAGCAGAGCTTCGCCGAGCTGAAGGAGATAAACATTCTCGCCGGATCGTTCGCAAAGGGAACCCTTGGCGGAGCTGTGGCGGGCGGAGCGGTCGCCTTCGGTGCGTACAGCGCAGCGGGCGCATTTGCCGCAGCCTCAACAGGAACAGCCATCGCCGGACTCAGCGGGGCGGCGGCCACGAATGCGACGCTTGCCTTCTTCGGCGGCGGAGCTCTTGCGGCCGGGGGATTGGGCATGGCCGGGGGAATGGCTGTCCTTGGCGGCGTTGTCGCCGGTCCTGCTCTCCTCGTACTTGGAGCGGTCATGGGGTCAAAGGCAAGCGAGAACCTCGACAATGCTTACTCAAACCTCGCCAAGGTACAGGAGGCGGAAGCAGAGGTCAATGTGCTTGTGACGGCCTGCAACGGAATAGCCAATCGCGCCGACCTCTTCACCCGTGCTTTGGTAAAGCTCGACCTACTCGTTCTCCCGCAGATCGACGCATTGTCGAATACGATCAAGACGGAGGGAATGGACTACGCCAAATACTCCGCCCCCGCCCGCAAGGGGATCGCCGCACTTCTTTCCACGATGAAGGCGATCAAGGCGATCCTCGACACTCCTCTTCTCACCGACAAGGGTGCGCTCACGGAAGAGTCGAAAACAGTCCTTGACGCTGTAAACGCCTCGATAGCGGACTCAACGCCCAAGGCGAAAAAGGACTTCCCGCAGGAGGAGGTCGACTGATGTCCACGCCGCGATTCAACTGCGACCGATGCGGACTTTGCTGCCGTTCTATCGGCGGCATCCCGCAGCTGAAGCAGTATGACCGCGGCGATGGTGTATGCTGCCACCTCACGGACGCGAATTTGTGCGATATGTACGAGTCGCGCCCGGAGGTGTGCAACGTCGAAAGGATGTATTCGCGGTTTGCGGGCGAAATGACGAGGGATGAGTACTACTCAATGATGCAGGATGCGTGTGAGTGCCTCAAGAAGCGTTCTGCCGATACTCGCTGCGAAGCGAACGGCTCCTCCATGCTGGATGAGCTGTTGGGCAAGGTCCCCAAAGCCTCGCTGTTGCGACTTGCAAACGAAATAACCCCTACGGCGCAGTAAGCTATGGTCAAAATAGTCAAAGGAGCGCTCGTTTTTCCGTTCGCATTGGCCGTGGTATTGGCGGTCATTGCGATTGGTACACTGGTGATGATGCTGGCCGCGTTTTTCTGCGCCCTGATCGTTGCCATCATTCCCTTTGTCTTGAAGTTGGCCGCTCTATCATTCTTGTTTCTCGGAACGCTCTGGCTTCTGGGGGCCGGAGTGTCCGCCAGAAAATAAAAAGTAAGGAAAAAGGAAAACAGCATGGGATTCTTCGATTCGCTAAAGAGTGCCGCAGAGATGGCAAAGACCATCGGCGGTGCAGGTCTCGACCTTGCCGGAGCGGCGGCGAAGTCTGTTGGTAGTGCGGCGGCGGATGCCGTTAGCGACGGTCTGGGGCTGAACGACAGCACTCGAAATACGGTTCTTGAGTACAAGTCCGATATGACGTCTGACTTGCGATACGATGACGAATATCAAGAACTGTTCAAGACCGCCATCAGCGAGATTGCCAAGAGCAATCCGAAAGACAATTACATCAACGCGTTGCTTGAGTTTAATGGCGCAGGGGAAGTAACATGGAAGGCTGATTTCTTCAGCGCGACCGTCTTGGCCGTGCCCGAGGATAGAAAAGCCTCGCGCCATGTAATAGCATGGCAGCTAAAATTCAATAGGCACGGTGCTGAAAATGGACGCAGGACTGTCACGCTGAAGCTCGAGACTCCAACAGCCAAGCAGCTCCAGTGGGATGAGAAGAAACTGGTCAAGGGTTATGAGATTTCAAGTCCAGGCGAACATCTGTCCCCCAGAGTCGTTGAGCAGAAGCAGAGGGACGAGGAAAGCAGAGCCCAGGACGAAGAGCTGCGCGAAAGGAAAAGGAAAGAGGACTGGAAAGACTCATTCTTCGGAATAAAGTTCGGCGCGGGCTATCGTGACTATGCCATTGAGTCAAAACCAAACGAAAGGCAGTCTAACGACAACACTTCCTTTTTCGAGGTGATGTGCGATGAGCCTCTGATGGAGTTTGACCAGTATTTTGTTGGCGTGAAGCCGGGAGAGGAAACTGTCTCTGCAATACGCTGCATTGTTGACGGCGACGTCCTCGATGACCCGGACGAGTTCTTTGAAAGGATAAAGGCGTACCTGATAAAAGAGTTCTCCGCTTGGGATTGCATGAGAAACATCGCCAACGAGAAACCGAACTTCAATATGCGCGTGGACAGCCTTTTCGGGCCGACCATTCAGCTATTGCTGCAATCCGACGATCCATACGGATATGTTAATTTGACGCTATGGTACGAAAACAGGTGATTGTTTTCAAGTGAGGGTAATGCAGATCAAGAAGATAATATCCGGCGGGCAGACGGGTGTCGACCGCGGCGCTTTGGAGGCGGCGCTTGAGCTTGGCTTCCCTTACGGCGGGCTGATTCCGCAAGGGCGACTATGTGAATTGAGGTCCGAAGTGCGCAGCGATGCGGGCAGGACCAAAGCGGTCGTCCAGAATCGCTTTCACAATGATATCATCG
>Ga0265298_10009953_pt1 | contig 11284 bp, 11 predicted proteins | sample AusTroGonzalo_MG_3_FD_193486 | JGI IMG/M metagenome (GOLD analysis project Ga0265298, IMG submission 193486) | Bovine rumen microbial communities from tropical cattle in Woodstock, Queensland, Australia - Gonzalo_01 | ecosystem: Host-associated > Mammals > Digestive system > Stomach > Rumen ...
TTCCTCTGCTTTGTGGATAGCATCCCCAATGGCAATCAATTCCATAAACCGGGTCTTTTTAACGGCCTTTTGGTATTGCGGCACAGCCACCGCCGCTAATATCCCGATAATCAAGACCACCACCAATAATTCTATCAATGTAAAGCCAAACCGCTTTATATTCGCATTTTTCATAACCTCTCCTTGTGTTTTAATCAAATCATAAAAAAAGTGTAGCAAAAAAAAAAAACCGGTCAAGTTTTTTCTTTTTCCCGACGAGAAAATTAGAAAAATGGAAAAGAAAAAACCCTCCCATGCGGGAGGGTTTTTTATCTAACGGTAAGTCTATTTGGTTTCGTCCGTTGCATCATCCGATGAAAAAGAATCTTGCAACAGTTCGCCTAACGTCGGGCGCGGGGCTTGTTTCAAGTACTGCGCCACTACTTTGCGGTTCTGTGCCTGATCGTATTTTTTCACCGACAAATTTACCGTAAATGTTTCCGGATTTACGCCCACCACAAGTGCGGTAATCGTATCGCCTTCTTTCGCGGTAAATTCGCGTCCCATTTCAAAGGGGCTGATGTAGGCCTTCGTATTATTTTTACCGATGGTACATTCCACACCTTCTTCTTCGGACACTTTGGTAATCGTGGCTTTCACGGAACTCTTGTACGGATAGCGGCGTTTTAAGGCATCGGCCGGATTCAAGAATAATTGTTTCAAACCAAATTCCAAGCGCGGGGTTTCTCTATCCAAGGTCAACAATTTGGCTTTGAGGCGTTGGCCGCGGCGGAAATTGGTAATGGCCGTTTCGGGCTCTTTCCATGCCACGTTTTCCAAGCGGACAATCCCTTCAATTCCGTGGAAGCGCAAGAATAATTTTTCTTTATCCACTTTGGAAACAACTACACGCAGCACGTCGCCTTCTTTGATTTGACCGAGTACGGTGGTGCGGCGGACGGCTTCATCTTCTTCCAACACTTGTTTGCGCGAAATAATCAATTTTTGTTTTTCTTTGGCAAACTCCACAATCTGGGCTTTGATTTTGGCGCCGACAGGTAAATAATGTTTATAGGCCGTATGAAGTTCGGACAAAGAAAGCGGCATAAAACCGTTTACCCCGAATACGTCCACAATGTATCCGCCCTTTACGCATTGAAGGATAGTCCCTTTTACGCGTTCTTTGGCTTCATACGCTTTTTTGCATACATCCCAACCCAAATATTCCAATGCTTTTTTGTGGGATAAAATCGCGGGACGTTCATCCGAACCGCGTTTAACGAGAACGACAGAAATTTTTTCACCCACTGCGGGAATGGTTTTCCCTTCAAATTCACTGACGGCAATGGCTCCTTCTTTTTTCGCGCCGGTATCTACCAAAATATAATCTTGGTTTACTTGTACGACAGAAACTTCCACAATCTCCTTTTTATTCAATTTTTCCAGTAAAGACTCTTGTTCCGCAATTAACTGATCCATCGTTAATTCTTGTTCGTTAATTGTTTCTTCTGTTGCTTTAATTTCTTCATTTGTTGTCATAAGTCCTTATTGCATCACGCCCGCAGGCGCGCTGCGTTAACCTCCGTTAGATATGTATGGAATTGATTTGTTCCATAATTTGATTTGCAAATTGCTTATACTGCATTTTGGGTTCCAATGTTTCATCTTTTTGCAGATGCACCACCGTTCCGAATTTGACGCGGATTTTGCGTACCCACGGCCATCCGAACGTGCCTTCAATCTTTACCGGCAACACGGGAGCCCCTGTTTTGTACACCAAAAAACCGATACCGCTTTTGGGTTTCTGCGGTTTGCCGGTTTTACTGCGTGTGCCTTCGGGGAACATAATAACGCTTTCCCCTTTTTCCAACGCACTGACTACTTCTTTAAGCGCACCGAAATCGCCGATTTGGCGGGCACGGTCCACCGGAATATAATTACAATGCCGGAAGAACCATCCTAAAAACGGCACGGAAAACAACTCCTTTTTGGCTACAAAACGGGAATCACGCATAAGCCCGGCAAAAGCACCGATAGCCGGCGGATCAGCATTGGAAAGATGGTTTGCTGCCATTAAAAGAGCGCCTTCTTTCGGGATATTTTCAAGCCCTTCCACCTTAAAATTGTAACAGACTTTGAAATAAATCCTTGCAATAAATTTTACTAAATTAAGAACACGGTTGCTTTCTTTTTTCATCTCTCTTTCCGGTTTTTACGGGCGGGATTACAGCGCCGCCTTCTTTTTAATTTCATCTAACACGCGGGCAATTACTTCGTCCTGCGTCAAGTGCGACGTATCAATAATCACCGCTTCCGGCGCCGGTTTTAAGGGGCTGGCGGCGCGGTGTGAATCGCGGTAATCACGCTCTTTTATGAGCGATAAAATCTTTTCGTAATCGGGTTTTTCGCCCGCCATTTCCAATTGTTTTACGCGGCGGTTCGCACGTTCTTCGGCGGAGGCATCCAAGTAAATTTTTACGTCGGCATCGGGAAATACGACCGTACCGATATCACGCCCTTCCATGACAATTCCCCCGTCTGCGCCCGCTTCGCGCATTTTGGCCGTCAGCACGGCACGCGCCGGCGCGTTGGTAGAAACGCGGCTTGCCACGTTCCCCGTTTCTTCCAAATGGAGTTTCGCCCCTAAAAATTCACCGTCCACCAACATTTTGAGTTTTGCATCCGGCTGCCGTTCAAACGAAAATTGCAGATTTTCGGCCACGGCCAATACACCGGCCGCATTATCGGGATCTACGTTTTTTTCAAATACTTTATAAGCAAGCGCACGGTACAGTTCCCCTGTACTTAAAAACCCGTAACCGAGCGCAAATGCTGCGGCTCTGCCAACGGTGGATTTACCCGTACCGGCCGTACCGTCAATGGAAACCACTAATCCGTTTTTACGCACGCTTATTCCTCCACGTTCAAACTGTCGGTTACACCGCGGATAGCCAACATAATCGCATCGGCACTCGTAGCGGCGCTTTGGGCAGTTTCCAAATCGATCCAACCTTTCTTATAGATTTTGGCCAGATCTTGGTCAAACGTATTCATACCGTAGAACTCGCCCAACTGCATTTGTTTCATTAAATCGCTCGGGCGGTTTTCCAAAATCAGTTTACGTACTTGCGGGGTGGAAACTAAAATTTCCAACGCGGGATACATACCGTTACCGTCTTTTGCCGGCAACAAACGCTGACAAACAATACCGCGTATCAATTCGGATAATTGCAAACGGACCTGATCATGTTGGTCGATGGGAAACGCGTTAACAAGACGTTCAATCGTCTGCGGGACGTTCACCGTGTGCATAGTACCAAACACCAATTGCCCCGTTTCGGCGGCTGCGATAGCCGCTTGCATTACTTGTGCGTCACGAAGTTCACCGATCAGAATGACGTCCGGATCCTGACGCATGGCTGCGCGTAACGCACCCGTGTAAGAAGGAGTATCTACCCCTAGTTCCAATTGGCTGACAATGGAACGGTTATCGGCGTGGATAAATTCAATTGGGTCTTCAATCGTTAAAATATGGCAGGCGCGGGTTGAGTTGATATGGTTAATCATGGCGGCTAACGTGGAGGTTTTACCGGAACCCGTCATACCGGTTACCAAAATAATACCGCGGCGGTTATCGGCCATCTTACGCAACAAATCACCGGGCAAGTGAAAATCTTCAAACGTAGGGATACGCGGCGGAATATAACGGATGGCCATACAATATTTGCCTAATTGGCGGAATACGTTAAAACGGAAACGGCCGTAATTTTTGGCATCTAACGAAAAGTCCACCGTATTATATTGTTCAAAAATTTTCTTTTCGCGTTCGCCCATACACGCATACGCCATTTTTTTGGCTTCTTCGTTGGACACAAAACTGTCGTCAATCGGTTTCATTTCGCCGCGCAAACGCACGTACGCATTGGAATTTCCGCGGATATGCAACCCGCTGGCTTTGTTATCCACCACTGTTCTCAAAAGACTTTGTAACCCTACTGCCATACATCCTCCTTCTTCCCGATTAGTTGATCCGCTTTTTACGCCGAATAATAGCGGGGACCATCATGGGATCATCAAATTCATTTTTTTGCTCTACGTCGGCAAATACATCTTCCCGCGGGGCGCGTGTCATTTTTATTTCACCCGGGGCTTCCAAATCCAACTGTCTGCGTGCATTAAACGCATGGGCTTTTTCGGCGGAGAAACCGGTCGCGATGACCGTTACTTTCAACGCACCGTTCAGCGTAGAATCATACGCATGCCCGTACATAATGACGGAATCGTTATTCGCGTTCTGCCGGATTAAATTCATCACTTCGCTAATTTCAAACAACGTCAAATTTTCTTCCGCCACAAAGTGGACCACAAAACCTTTCGCACCGCGGATATCGGCATCTTCCAACAACGGGGAATTAATGGCTTTTTTGGCCGCAATTAAATGGCGGTCCGGCCCGCTTGCCACCCCCACACCTACCAACGCCTTTTTGGAATTACACATAACTTTGCGGATATCGTTAAAGTCAATATTTACCTTACCGGGGCGGGTAATCACGTCGGAAATACCCTGTACGGCTTGCAATAATACTTCATCCGCCATTTTGTAGGCATCTTCGTTAAAGGTGGTGGTATCTACCTGTGAAAGCAGTTTTTCGTTCGGTACAACGATAAGAGAATCTACATATTTTTCTATTTCTTTGATACCCGCATCGGCATTTTTTTCGCGCGTATATCCTTCAAAATAAAACGGACGCGTCACTACGCCGATAACGAGCAAATTATCGCCGTATTTTTCCTTTGCGAGTTTGGCCAAATACGGAGCAACACCCGTTCCCGTACCGCCGCCCATACCGGCCGTAATAAACAATAAATCGCAATCATCCACTAATGCACTGAGTTGGGCTTTACTTTCTTCGGCGGCTTTGCGTCCGCGTTCCGGCTCTCCGCCCACACCGAGCCCGCGCGTTAACTTTTCCCCTACTTGTACGAGATACGGGGCCAAGTTACGGCGCAAATCCTGCGCGTCGGTATTGATGGCAATAAAATCCACGTCTTTTATTCCGGCTTCCACCATGTGGTTAATCGCGTTTCCGCCGCCACCGCCCACACCGATTACACGGATTTTTGCTTTTTTACTTTCAAACGAATCGGCGGGCATAAATAAATCGCGCTCTTGCATACAAACCTCTAATTACTTAAAATATTTTTGAAAAATCTGCCTACTTTTTCCAACACCGACCCTCCGGAAGAATAACCGGAATCATACATTTCTTCGTAAGAATTTCCTGCGGAAGAATAAATCGTCAGTGCCATGGCCGTACTGTACTGCGGAGAGAAAAATTCCTCATCGCTTGTAATCAAATCGCGTTGCACGGTACCGCACCGTACTTCTTTGAGACCTAACATGTGCATACACAACATCGGCAACCCCGGCATTTGGGAACCGCCGCCGGTAATCACACCGACAAGCGGTAAACTTTGCGGCTTAAAACCATAGGCGATGGAACGGCGTTCTACTTGTTCTAATAATTCTTCTAACCGTACTTGGATAATATCTACAATTTCGCTCGCTTTGACGGAACGGGTACTGCTGCCGTCCAACAACGGTACTTCAATGGATACATCCTCGCGTAAAAAATCCGGGTGTGCGACGCCGTATTTCTCTTTAATTTCGCGGGCCGATTTACTCGGTGTACGCAAAAAGCGGGACAAATCATTGGTAATCACATCGCAGCCGTAGGGAATATCGCACGAGAATTTCAAAAGTCCGCCGATATAAAGACCGACGGAAATTGTTTCCCCGCCGAAATCCAAAATCATAGCGCCGTTTTCTTTTTCATCTTGTGTCAGCACCGACTCCGCCAAAGCAATAATTCCGTAAAATTTTCCGTCCACGTGAAACCCGGGGCGTTGGATGGATTTGGCTAAATTGCGTAAATGCGTGGAAGCACCGGTCACGATTTGTACATCCACTTCCAAACTTTTTCCTTCCATTCCTTCGGGATTGGAAACAGGTTGTTTATCTACAAAATATCCTTGCGGCAACACGCTGACGATTTCGTTTTCACTTTTAATCTGCACCGATTTGGCATTTTCAACGGCCATATCCATATCTTCTTGGCCGATTTCGGTATCCGGGCCGGACACATTATAAGAACCGTGGCTGCTGAAAGAAGCCAAATGCGAACCGCGCACGCCGACGAATAATTGCCCGATATTTTGTTCACATTCGCGCTGAATACTGCCTAAAAGCGCATTTACCGAGGTGGACGTTTCGCCGATATCGGAAACGACCCCTCCTTTCAGCCCGCGGCAAACAATGGAACGCCCGGTTAACACTTTCAATGTATTTGTATCTTTGTCATGTGCGGCGGCAATTGCCGTCATTTTGCCACTGCCTACGTCTAAACCAACAATCAGATCTGTCTTTGCCATAGTATCACCTGAAAAAATAGTCTTTCTTCTATTATAAAATTTAATGAGGATTATGTGTTAAAAAAACTTTCCCGTCCTCAAAAAACCGGAAATTTACTGCTACCGGCCCTTTATAGCGGGAACGGGCAAACGCCATAATCTGCGCGGCGCGGCGCACCTTTTGTTTGAGGTGCTGGGCCGTACCGAAATACAACGTGCTTTTGTCATTCAAAACCATCGTTACGGAATTATCTTCCAAATTCATTTGCAGTTTTGCAAAACTCAACTGCTTTTCCAATTTAAGCGTACTTTGTACGAGTTCAATAAAATCGGGTTTCAGCCGTTCGGGCACGTCGCCTAATAACTCCACCGACGGAACGGAATTTTTAAGGGACGGGTTATCATCGCTATAAACCACACTGTCCGCATCCACGTATTTGACCGAATTATCCGGCAAACGGAACTGTGCCACGGGCTCGCGTTCTTTGGCGGACACTTTTAACGTACCGCTGAAAAGCCCGCGTTTGACGCGCACTTCTTTCAACATGGGATATTTCTTGATAAGGTCCGCGCGCAAATTGACCCCGTTCTGCAACGAAAAAGGTTTCCCCTTAAACGGTTGTACTTGGGCGAGTATTTCTTTTTGTAAAAGCCCGGTTACGCCGGACACTTCCACCGTTTTGGCGTGCCAATCGGAAATTTCAGTCTGCTGCAACAAGGCGTAGGTTTTCGTAGCGCCGATCCACAAGCCGCAACCGAGTACACTGACGAGTAAAAGAATAAAAAATGCTTTGAAGAAAAAAAACGCCTGACCCTGACGTGCCGCAGTTTTCTTTTTATAAACGGAAGTTGCGGACGGACGATATTTGCCATGCGTTCTCATAGATTAGACACCTTACGTAAAAAAAATGGGCGGAAAGGGAGTTGAACCCTTAAGGACTTTCGTCCACACGGTCCTGAGCCGTGCGCGTCTGCCATTCCGCCACCCGCCCAATAATGTATATATTATAGAAAAAAGGAGGAAGAAAGTACAATATTTTTTCAAAACCGGAAACGTGTGGAAAAACTACGACCCGCGGGGATAAATCCAAACGCGGTCCGTGCCGTCCAAATTGCTAGTCGCGGCGCCTGTTTCACTTTTGCAAAGTTTATTTTGGGCGGAGTTTACATCTTCATTTTTTGCCACACAAATCCGTATGCCTTTGTTACTACTATCAGTACTATTTTGATACCACACTTGATAACTCATCTTTGCCGATTTGCTTGTGCACCCGATATTTGCCTTGGACGAAATGAAACAAGAACCCCATGCGTATTTATACTCAATTGCGCTACTTCCGTCTAATTTTCCTTCGGGCATAGAAATATCTAGTTCCGAAAAATCAACAGAATAGGTACCGTTTGCCATGTAATACATTTCTTGTGCGTTTACCAAACTGTGAGTCAATGTTTGAATGTTGGAATAACGGCTTTTCAATACCGCTTTTTGGTACTGCGGTAACGCGACGGCAGCAAGTATCCCAATAATTAGAACAACCACTAATAACTCAATTAACGTAAAACCTAAATGGTCTAAATTTTGATTTTTCATAACCTCTCCTTGTGTTTTAATCAAATCATAAGAAAAGTATAGCAAAAAAAAAAAAACGGTGCAAGTTTTTTCTTTTCCCGCCGGGAAAAACGACAAACAAGGGGGCCCCTTTTCGTCATGCTGAACAGACGCGGGTGCGGCTCGCACTTCAGCATCTTGTTGTTGTTAAAAAAGAGTGTCATTCCCTAGGTTGTAGTAGGGAATCTCCCCCTCTTTGTTTCGGTAGTCAAATATAAGATAGGAAGATCCCCGACAGAAACCTTCGGGGATGACATTTATTTTGGTAATGCCGTTCGTCGTTTAATAAAATGTAAGCTGGCATCCTACGGGCCGCACCCCGCTCGTCATCCCGACCCTGCGGGTGGCAAAAGCGGGATATAGCGGGGCGCAGTTATAAAAATGCAGGTCAGGCCCCTGCGGCCCGCAGGGTCCTGACGTAAAATAAGGCCGTTTACCACAGGTCGTTTGCTGTTAATAAACAACTGTCATCCCCGAGTGTCTTTGTCGGGGATCTTCTCCTTATAAAAGCATAGCGGAGGAGATTCCCAATTACGACTTTTGGGAATGACGATTTAATAGATTCCCGAACCCTGCGGGCGGCCCAACCTCGGGAATGACATTTATTTGATAACAACATACCACATTGCCGTTCAGCCGTTGCCGTCGTTGTCGTTTCCGTTAAAACTTTATTTTATTTTTGAACTGCTTTTCCATTTCGCGGTTGAGGTCTTTTTTCTTGAGGGAATCGCGCTTGTCAAAAGTATGTTTACCTTTGGCTACGGCCAATTTTACTTTGGCCCAACCCTTCTTAAAATAGACCTCTAAAGGCACGAGGGAATATCCCTTTATTTCCGCCTTGGCTTGTAGTTTTCGCAACTCTTTTTTATTAAGCAGTAGCGTACGCACGCGTGTAGGATCCGTTTCGGTGAGTGAATTAAATTTGTACGGTTTTACGTGCATCTGATAAATTTTTGCCTGTCCGTTTTCCACGCGGATAAAACTCCCCTCCAAACTTAACTCCTTTTGGCGGATAGATTTTACCTCGGCCCCCAACAACGAAAGCCCGGCCTCGTAGGTATCTTCAATAAAATAATCGTGATAGGCCTTGCGGTTGGAGCAAACTACTAAAACGGAATCTTTATTTTTCATAATATAGAGATATTATAGCAAATCTGCATTTCGCTCCCAAAAGTGATAAAATGTAAGTATGATAATAGATGATGAAAAACTTCAGCGCACGCTAGAGCGCGCAAAATCTTTCACTTCTTCCGACGTAGCCGCTATCTTGGAAAAATCCAAACAATTAAAAGGGATTACGTTAGAAGAAGCCGCCGTACTCTTAAATATTACCGACGAAAAATTACTGCAAGACTTATACAACGCCGCCAAATTTGTTAAAGAGTCTATTTACGGTAACCGTATCGTTTTGTTTGCCCCATTATACATTTCCAACTTATGCAAAAACGAGTGCATCTACTGTGCTTTCCGCCGGTCCAACACGAAACTAAAACGGCACGCAAGTTCGCAGGATGAAATCCGGCAAGAAATCACGGCCCTTTTACAACAAGGGCACAAACGCGTACTCATGGTGGCGGGCGAAGGTTATCCGGGCAGCGGACTCCAATATATTTTTGACAGTATCAAAACGATTTATGACACCCGTTGGAACGGACACAATATCCGCCGCGTGAATGTCAATATTGCGCCGCTGACGTTAGAAGAATTTAAGGAACTGAAAAAATGCAATATCGGCACGTTCCAATTATTCCAAGAAACATACCACAAGGAAACGTACGAAAAATTACACTTGGCCGGCGCCAAAAAAGATTACCAATTCCGTTTGGACGCCATGGACCGCGCCTTGGAAGCGGGCATTAACGACGTAGGCATCGGCCCGTTGCTAGGCTTGTACGACCATAAATACGAGATTTTAGCCACCTTGGAACACTCGTGGGCGCTTGATAAAAAGTACGGTATCGGCCCGCATACCATTTCCATCCCGCGCATTGAACCGGCGGAAGGGTCCGATTTCAGTTTGCACCCCAATGACGTTTTGTCCGACGATGATTTCAAAAAATGCGTGGCGGTATTGCGCCTTGCCGTGCCTTATACGGGCATTATTTTAAGTACGCGCGAAACACCCGCCATGCGTAATGCGTGTTTGGAATTGGGCGTGTCGCAAATCTCTGCCGCATCGCGTGTCAATCCGGGCGGCTACTCCTACGATAAAGACAACGGCAGCCAATTTACCCTGACCGATAACCGCACATTGGCGGAAGTCATCGATGCCGTTGTGGATGCCAAACACATGCCTTCTTTCTGCACGGGGTGTTATCGTTTGGGACGTGTGGGAAAAGATTTTATGGACCTTGCCAAACCGGGGCTTATCAAAACGCACTGCCTGCCCAATGCCATGTTTACATTCGCGGAATACTTGGAAGACTTTGCCCCCGCCCCGTTAAAAACCAAGGGCTACGCGCTGATTGAAAGCACGGCAAAAAATGCCTTTCCGCAAGACAGTCCGATTCACAAACTGATAACGGAAAATTTGGCAAAAATCAAATCCGGTAAACGTGATTTGTACTTCTAAAGAGAAGAAAAAGCATTTTCGCCCCGCTCTATTTCTCATCCGCCGCCCACAGGGTTGGGATGACGAGCGGGGCGACATGTAATAATTCTTGCTGCCGTCCATCCGACAACTAAAAACCCATCCCACTGCAAATCTGTGCGCACTTTGGGTGCTTGGAACGCAACGTGCCGCACTCCACCACACCGGGTTTGGAAGAATTGTCAAAATAAAGGGCAATAGAACATGTGTCATCCGCATAAATTTCGCTGCCGATTCCTCCGACAATAAGCCATCCGCTCTTACCATAATCGTAAAAATTATCAAAACAAGTACCGTTACCGTAACACATTTGTCCGCCTTCCGGATGATTATACACATCTCCGGGCGGCACGTTCACGTCTAACAAACTCAAATCATCCGCATAGGCATTGTTATTCAAAAAATACAATTCGTTAGCATCTTTGATAGAACGCATTAACGGCAAAAGGGAATTCATCCGCGATTTATAAACCGCTTTTTGATACTGCGGAAGCGCAACGGCGGCTAAAATACCAATGATTAAAACAACCACCAATAATTCAATCAGTGTAAACGCCGTGTTATTATTAAATCCTCTCATCCCATGCTTGATAAGGGATCTCTCCTCATTTAATAAACAACGAGATTCCAACGTGTGAACCGCACCTGCATTAAGTTTGGAATGACGGAAATTGAAACAACAAATTGTAACGCCT
>Ga0265298_10009954_pt1 | contig 11280 bp, 10 predicted proteins | sample AusTroGonzalo_MG_3_FD_193486 | JGI IMG/M metagenome (GOLD analysis project Ga0265298, IMG submission 193486) | Bovine rumen microbial communities from tropical cattle in Woodstock, Queensland, Australia - Gonzalo_01 | ecosystem: Host-associated > Mammals > Digestive system > Stomach > Rumen ...
ATGCGTATGCCTTTTTTTCTCTTTTTTCGAACTTTATCGAGGTTTTAACGGAGTTTTATCGGGCTTTGGCTACTTTAAGCCAAACCGCGCTCTCGGGCCAGCTGCATGAGGTAAGCGCGTGCCGCCTCGTATTCGTTGGGAATAACGCCGTCCAGGATAGCGTCCTTGATAGCCGCTTTCAATTCGCCCACCGTGGAGCAGGGTTCCAGATGAAGGATCTCCATGATTTCGTCGCCCTTAACCGGCGGCTGGAAATTGCGGATACGGTCGCGCTCCTCCAGTTCCACCATCTTCTCCCGAACCAACTGATAGTTCCGATGGAATCGGGCTTTTTTCTCCTCATTACGGCTCGTTATATCCGCATCGCATAGCAGCATCAGATCGTCGATATCATCGCCAGCCTCAAAGAGCAAACGGCGTACGGCGCTGTCGGTTACGGTGTCCTCGATGAGGTTGATCGGCCGCATATGCAGATCCACCATCTTCCTCACATACTCCATCTTCTCGTTGAGCGGCAATTTCATCCGCGCAAATATCTTTGGCACCATTTTCGCCCCGAGATAATTATGATTGCGGAATGTCCATCCGGCCTGCTGGTCCCAGGCTTTGCTTCGCGGTTTGCCTATGTCGTGCAGCAACGCTGCCCAGCGGAGCCAAAGAGTCCTGTCCAATGTCCAATGTCCATTGTCCATTGTCCTCTGGCTTCCAGCCAGATTATCCAACACCTTGAGCGTGTGGTAGAACACATCCTTGTGTCCGCGGCCATCTTTGACTTCCACACCCTTGAGTGCTACCAATTCAGGAAAAATGAGCGGTAAAAGTCCGGTTTTATCGAGCAAAATCCACCCATCGGACGGACGTCGGCTGAGCATGATCTTATTCAGCTCTTCGGCAATGCGTTCGCGGGTGATAATTTCAATACGGTGCTTGTTGCGCACGATGGCATCAAAGGTCTCGCCGTCCAGGTTGAATCCCAGTTGTGTAGCGAAGCGTATCGCCCGCATCATACGCAGCGGATCGTCCGAGAATGTGATGTCCGGATCCAGCGGCGTACGGATAATACAACGCTCCATATCACCGATGCCATCGAAAGGATCCAGCAGCTCTCCATACCGCTCCGCGTTCAGGCAGATGGCCAAGGCGTTGATCGTGAAATCGCGGCGGTTCTGGTCCTCCTGCAACGTGCCGTCTTCCACGATAGGGTTGCGGCTGTCACGCGTGTAACTCTCGCGTCGTGCGCCGACGAACTCCAACTCCAAATCGTGCTTTTTCACTTGCGCCGTACCGTAGGTCTTAAATACCGCCAAGTGCGCACCCTTACCCAAACGCTTGGCTACAGCCTCAGCAAGCAATATACCTATATGCGGACGCTCGTCTCCCTCGCGATGCACGCAAACCACATCCACATCCGTACTCTCGCGGTGGAGAAACAGATCCCTCACCCATCCGCCTATGACATAGCAATCCAGCCCCAACCGGTCGGCTTCTTCGCCCACCAGATGAAGTACGGGATTCTCTATTTTCGGATTATCGATGATCATGGTTTCAACACCTGCGGATGCCAATGAGATGATGCGTATAACGGCCCTGCGGATGCTCTTTATCGGCCTGTTCAATGCTAAAGATGCCGGTTTCATCGAGCTTTTCCACCTTTACGCGACCGGAGCAATGAACCACACGCTCCGGGTCGATCACGATACCGACATGGCTTATCTTGCCGTCCTCATGGTCGAAGAAAACGAGGTCGCCTGCTTGGGCTTTCTGCAGGCTGGCTATCCGGCGTCCTTGCGTGGCTTGCTCAGAGGCGTTGCGTAGCAGATGACGACCGAACAGGCTCATGATGGTTTGGGTGAAACCCGAACAGTCCATGCCCAGCGCATTCTTGCCGCCCCATAGATACGGCACGTTCAGAAAGAAACGGATGGCTTGAAGCAAGTTGGCTTGATTCAGTTCCATCGGCCGGGTAATGACCATGCCCGGGTCAATCCGGAAGCCAACACCCAGCACCTCAAATCGTCCGTCCCGGTAGCCGGTCAGTTGGGTTGCGGCCGTCAGCGGAATGGTCTGCCGGTTGTTCTCGCTTACGGCATACGCCATCGGCATACTGACCAGAGCTGCCGTCTTCAGCGCCTCGCGATGAGACTTATACTCGGCAGCAGACATGGCTGTAATCATCTTGGCATCCACCCATCCTTCTTGTCCGTCCGAGTCCAGTTTCACCCGATTCCATCGGGGAATTTGCTCCAGGATGGTACACGTTTCGCCGAACAGCATCTGAGTCTGTTGCTCACTGCCCTCGCGCGCTTCCGCACGCATAGGCACAATACTATGTAAGGAGATGGCTTTCATTCAGCGTGCAAAGGTACTATAAAAAATCCGAATGTGCAAATAAAACAACAAAAAATGTGTGCGCGCTTGCGTATATGGAAAATAAGCAGTACCTTTGCAGCACAATATCAAGAACCATGCAAAGCATAATTTCTGTCATTGGCGGCGCGAATGTAGATATGTCGGCCACCTTATCGGATGCTTTTATTGCGGCCGATTCCAACCCGGGTCATATCGAGGTGGGCTACGGCGGCGTTGCACGCAATATTGCGCACAACCTGTCGTTGCTGGGTGCGCAGGTACAGTTGCTGACCGTTTTCGGCGGAGACCTGTTCGGCGGCTTGTTGCACGACTACTGCAAGCAGCAGGGCATCGACCTGCATCTGTCAGAAAAGGTGAGCGGCGAACGTTCGGGCATGTATCTGTGCATCAACAACCACGGCGGCGAGATGATCGCTGCGGTGGCGGATACCGAACTTATCCGCACCATCACGCCCGAGTGGTTGGCCAAGCGCGCGGGTGAACTGAACGTCTCGGACTATATCGTAGCGGACGCCAATATCACGGAGGATGCCATCCGCTGGTTGATGGAGAACAGTACGGTGCCGCTCTTCATCGACGGCGTCAGCACGACCAAAGCACACCGTGTGGTCAATGCGCTCAAGAAATGCAAACTGCCGTATCTGCACACGCTCAAGCTGAATCTGAAGGAGGCATTGGCTGTGACCGAGACCGCCACCTACGCCGAGGCAGCACAGCAGTTGCTCAACCTGGGTGTGCAGCACGTCTATATCACGCTGAGCGGTGAGGGCGTCTATTGTCGCAATGCAGCAGAGGAATGGTTATTCCCCGCCCTGCCCGGAGAAATAGTCAATACCACGGGTGCCGGAGATGCGTTTCTTGCCGGCGTGGTCTATGCCCACGTGAAGGGAATCGCGTTTCCGCAAACGGCCCAGTACGGCCTGATGGCTGCCCGTGCCACGCTGATGAGCCCCAAAGCCGTCAATCCGAACATAGCAAACATATTATTATAGACAATGAATAAATTTTTAAGTATCTCGCCGGAAGTGGCGAACGCATTGAAGGAGGGCAAACCGGTTGTAGCCCTCGAATCTACTATCATCAGCCACGGCATGCCCTATCCGCAGAACGTAGAGACGGCGCTCCGCGTGGAGCAAACCATCCGCGACAATGGTGCCGTACCGGCCACTATCGCCATCATCGGTGGCAAACTGAAAGCCGGTTGCACCCCGGAGGAAATTGAGTATCTGGGCAAGAAGGGCCAAGCCGTTATCAAGGCCTCGCGCCGCGACCTGCCGGTACTGCTCGCCCGCAAGGAGGATGGTGCCACCACCGTCACAACGACCATGATGATTGCCTCTATGGCAGGTATCCGTGTGTTTGCCACAGGCGGTATCGGCGGTGTTCACCGCGGCGCACAGCAGACCTTTGACATATCTGCCGACTTGGAAGAGTTGGCCGAGACACCGGTGATGGTTATCTGCGCAGGTGCCAAGTCTATCCTGGACCTCGGTCTGACGCTGGAGTATCTGGAGACCAAGGGTGTGCCGGTCATCGGTTTCGGCACCGACGAACTGCCGGCGTTCTATACCCGCCACAGCGGTTTCGGCGTGGACTACCGCATCGACACTCCGGAAGAATTGGCTGCAGCCTTCCGCGCCAAAATGGAGTGCGGACTGAAGGGCGGTATGCTTGTGACGAACCCGATTCCCGAGGAGTACTCGATGCCCAAAGATGTGATCGACCGTGCCATCGAGCAGGCTCTCCGTGAGGCCGATGAAAAAGGCGTGCACGGTAAACAATGCACGCCCTTCCTGTTGGCCAAAGTGAAAGACCTGACGGGTGGTGACAGCCTGGCTGCAAACATCCAGCTGGTACTCAACAACGCCCGCTTGGCTGCCCGTACGGCTGCCGCCATGTGCTGAACTACAGCGTGCTCAACACACGGCAGAGCCAACGGTAGCAACGCTCGGTCGACGAGAGCGACAAACGCTCCTGCGGCGAGTGAACACCGTACATCTGCGGACCGATAGACACCATATCCAGATACGGATATTTCTCCAAGAAGAGCCCACACTCCAGTCCCGCGTGGATAGCAAGTACTTTGGGTTCTTCTTTGTACAGATCCGTATATGCCTTCTTGACTACCTCCAGCAGCGGTGAATTGGGATTCGGTGCCCAACCCGGGTAGCCGTCGCCATGCGTCACCTCGTCGCACGCCAACGAGAGTGCCTGCTCCACCGCCCACTTGAGGTGGTGCTTGTTCGGCTCCTTGGACGAACGCTGCGAAGTATTCACCTCGATATAACCTTCTTTCTTAGCCCCTTCGAGGCACGATTGCTTCATTTTGATAGACGCCAAGTTGGTGCTGGTCTCCACCAGTCCGGGCATCTCCTGGCTCATGGCTATCATGCCGTGCGGACACTCGCATAGTGCCATCACGAGTCGGTAGGCCTTGTCGGCAGGGATAACAGTCTCCGGCAGGGGGCATGTCTCCAGCTCCAAACGCATGTCTTTCTCCACTTCGCCGAACACACCTTCCATCTGCGCCACGTAGTGGTTCCACTCGATACGTATCTGCTCCTTGTAGCTCATCGGTATGCAGACCACGGCTTCTGCCTCACGGGCGATAGCGTTGCGCAGGTTGCCGCCCTGGATAGAGGCCAACTGCAACTCCGTCTGCGGCCAAATGCGCGCCAGGAACCAAACCAGCAACTGGTTGGCATTGGCGCGGCCCTTGTTGATGTCGTCGCCCGAGTGACCGCCGAGGAGTCCGCTTACGGATAAGCGAACGGCTATTAGCTGTTGGCTATTAGCTATTGGCTTGGGCTCGTAGTGCATCTTGGCCAACGTGTCGATTCCTCCGGCGCAACCGATGAAAATCTGACCATCGTCCTCCGAGTCGATATTGATGAGGCGTTTGCCGCGGAGCATGCCGTCCTTTAGCTTCTCCGCACCGGTCAGTCCGGTCTCTTCATCCACGGTGAAGAGGCACTCAATGGCGGGGTGCTGCAGCTCCTTGTCCGTGATAGCCGCGAGCGCCATCGAAATACCGATACCGTCGTCCGCACCCAACGTGGTGCCACGGGCTTTGAGCCAGTCGCCATCGACATAGGTCTCGATGGGATCGGCCATGAAATCGTGCTCCACGCCGCCGTCTTTCTCGCACACCATATCCATGTGCGCCTGCAGGATTACACCCTCGTGGTCCTCCATACCGGGTGTGGCGGGTACACGCATGATCACGTTCATCGCCTCGTCGGCGACACACTCAATGCCGTGCTCGGCTGCAAAATCCTGCAACCAGCGGCTGATTCGCTCCTCGTGCTTCGAGGGGCGGGGCACTTTGCAAATCTCTGCAAAAATGTCAAAAACTCGGTTGTTCATATTCTATTCGTTTTAGTTGTCGGTTGAAGCGTATATGGTATAGCACCGCAGGTATGGCTAGTGCGATGACAAAAGCCATCCACATTCCCTTGGCGCCAAGCCCGAGCGGGAAGGTCAGATACAAACCCAGCGGCAGGGCAATACCTATATATGAGAATAGCGCTATGCGCATGGGTACGCGCACGTCTTGTATGCCGCGCAGCATGGCCGCACCTATACACTGCAATCCGTCGGCGTACTGGAACAAACCGCCTATCAGCAGCAGCGTCGAGGCAATAGGTATCACCTCGGGGTCATCGGTGAAGATATAGGGAATCCAGTTGCGACCAAGAATCATGATGGCCGCACCGATGGTGTTCATCAGTAGGCACAGATGAACCGATGCACGGCTGGCCATACGCACGGCATGCAAGTCGCCCTTTCCCATCTGATGGGAGACGCGTATGGTGGTGGCCGATCCGATACCCAGCGCGAGCATGAATGTCAGGTCGCACATCTGGTTGGCTATATGGTGTGCCGCCAATGCCTCCTTACTGATCCAGCCGATGATGACGAACGAGGCGGTAAACAGGAATGCTTCGGCAAACGACTGCAAACCGATCGGTGTACCTATCGCCAGCAGATGCTCCACCTCGCGGCGGGTAATCATCCTCGTGCGGATGGCGGTCAGATAACGTCGCCAGTCGCTGCGGCAGAGCATAGCCACCAGAAAGCACACCGGCATCAGGCATCGGGCTATCAGCGTAGCTAAACCTGCACCCTTGGCACCCATCGGTTCGAATCCCCAATGCCCGAAAATGAACACCCAGTTCAGACCTATATTCAGCAGGTTGCAACCGACGGTGATCATCATCGCTACAAACGTGTTGCCCAGCCCTTCCAGAAACTGCTTGCTAAAACTGAACAGCAGAAACGGCACGATGGAGAGCACGATCAAGATGTAGTACGGCCGTGCGCAGCGAACCACCTCCGGCTCCTGGCCGAACATGTCCAGATAAGGGATACACGGCACAAGCAGGGCTAACGATGCCAGACACATCAGTCCGGTAAACACCAGTCCGTTGATGAGATAGGAGCTGATTTGCTCATGCTTGTGCGCTATCTCGTCGTCCGTTGTTCCGAATGCCAACAGTTTCTCCAGCCGTCCGTGCACATGTCCCACCAGCGGCGTGATCCCCATCACGGCTCCCATAGAGAACACCATAACGGTGAAAAAGATGGCGTTGGAGAAACTGACTGCTGCCAGGTCGGCCGTGCCATAGTGCCCCACCATGACCGAATCGAAGAACGCCACCATAGCTGCTCCCAATTGGGTCAGCATGACGGGAAACGCCACCCGCAGGTTGCGCTTGTAGTAGGGCCAATATGCACGAAAAGACCAAGCCATCACACAAATTCTGCTGCAAAATTACAACAAAAAAATGACATACGCAAGCGCGCATGTCATTTTTTGTATTCACGAGATTCCAATTACTTGAGTTCTGCGAGGTACTTAATGGTGCGAACCATCTGGCTGGTGTAGCTGTTCTCGTTGTCGTACCAGCTAACAACCTGTACCTGATAGGTGTCGTCGTCGATCTTAGCCACCATGGTCTGAGTAGCATCGAAGAGCGAACCGAACTTCATACCGATAACATCGCTCGAAACGATTTCGTCCTCGGTGTAGCCGAAGCTCTCGGTCTGAGCAGCCTTCATAGCTGCGTTGATACCCTCCTTGGTGATGTCTTTACCCTTCAGTACAGCCACGAGGATAGTGGTCGAACCGGTCGGAGTCGGAACGCGCTGTGCGCTACCGATCAGCTTGCCGTTCAGCTCAGGAATAACGAGGCCGATAGCCTTGGCAGCACCGGTGCTGTTCGGAACGATGTTCTGTGCACCTGCACGGCTACGACGCAGATCACCCTTGCGTTGCGGACCGTCGAGAATCATCTGGTCGCCCGTGTAAGCGTGGATGGTCGACATGATACCGCTCTGGATCGGAGCGTATTTGTGCAGAGCAGCTGCCATCGGAGCGAGGCAGTTGGTGGTGCAGCTGGCAGCAGAGATAACCTTGTCAGCCGGAGTCAGGGTCTTGTGGTTAACGTTGTAAACGATGGTCGGCAGATCGTTGCCTGCGGGAGCAGAGATAACGACCTTCTTGGCGCCGGCCTGGATATGAGCCTCAGCTTTAGCCTTGCTGGTGTAGAAACCGGTGCACTCCAGAACTACATCAATACCCAGCTTGCCCCACGGCAGTTCAGCTGCGTTCGGCATAGCGTAGATAGTGATCTCCTTGCCGTCCACGATGATCGAACCCGGTACGAGAACGGTCTTGCCGTCCTCTGCGAGTTGAGCGTCCTTGTAAGCAACAGTGTGCTTGCCCTCACCGAACTTGCCTGCGAAACCACCCTGAGCGGTGTCGTACTTCAAGAGGTGTGCCAACATTTTCGGGCTGGTCAGGTCGTTGATTGCAACTACCTCATAACCCTCAGCTTCAAACATCTGACGGAAAGCCAGACGACCAATACGGCCAAAGCCGTTAATAGCTACTTTTGTCATAATTGTGAAAAAAATTAAGTATTGTTATAAAATAATTTTGTTTTTCTTGGGGTCCCCGACGTAAACCAAGCCGAAGGCTGTTTGCGGTGGGGAGAGCGGCGGAGCGTCCTTCCGCTTTCGGAAGGAGCGGCCTCCGCCTAGGATGGTTCCGTGCGATACCTTACCGAACGCGAGTGCAAAATTACTACATTTTTTTAATATACGAAAATAATTCGTATAAAAAATTAAATTTTGCTACATTTTTTTGTCAAAAAGGGGTCCCATAACCCATAACCCGCACCCCACAACCGTTATTTACGGCCAAAATCGGCAGGTATCTCACCCCACGCCTTGGTATCCCATTTGTAGATGGGGGTAGTCCAGGTGTTGTCGTGCAGCCACATCTCTGCCTTGCGAACCATCAGAAAGAGATCCTGATTCTCCATGGTCCACTCCATCTTGGTCTTACAACGTTTGGCTCTCAGCCAAGCAAGAGCAGTCACACTGTCGGTATAAATTACCCAATTGAGCTTGTATTTCTTGATGTAGGCCAACCCGAGCACCAGTGCCAAAAACTCGCCGATGTTATTGGTGCCCTGCACGAACGGTCCGCGGTGGAATACCTCGGTGCCCGTGTCGGCTATCACGCCGCGAAATTCCATCACGCCCGGGTTGCCCGAGCAGGCGGCATCTACGGCCAAGGCCGGTAATATAGGTTTAGCACCTGCTGGGGAATTCGCCATATTCTTCAAATGTGTAATTTAGAAAATCGTTCATCGGTTTGGCGGCTGCCGAGATATCAAGGATTTTGTCGATAAAACCGGGCGAACAGACATCTTCGTCCGTCAGCGGCGTGCTGACGGTGTAGGTCTTATGCTTGAGCCAATCGATATGCTTGAACTCCGGATCAAAACCCGCCGGTGCCTTCTTCAGCACACCCCAGTACGGGTCGAAATCCTGACCGAAATAGCGCTTCCACTGCGGCGTAGCCATGATGGCTTCCACCTCCTCGTAGTTGGCCTCTATCTCCTTGCGCAGCGCCGTCAGCAACTCCTTGCCCGGATCCCAGATACCGGCAGCGAACATACATTGCCCGGGTTGGATATGCACATAGTAGCCGCCTCGCTGCGAGTGCTTGCCCCACGTCTTCGGCTTACCCGGCACGCCGGTGGCGGGGAAGACACCGAACCACTCCTTGTACGGACGCTTGTCGTGGGAGAAACGCACGTCACGATAGATGCGCCAAATACAGTCCTTGGGTTGCAGACCGGCCAAGGTAGGATCCAACTCTGCCAAGCGGCTGAGGTACACCTCGGTAAACTCCACATAGCGGGCGTAGCACCGTTGGTACCAGTCCTTGTGCTCGGCAAACCACTCGCGGTTGTTGTTCGCCGACAACTCCGTCAGAAAATCCAGTATTTCTTTCATTGTATTGGTAGTCCCTTTGGGAATCGAACCCAAATCTGAGCTTTAGGAGAGCCCTGTTCTATCCCGGAGCGCCCTCCCGATGAAACGGGAGGAGCGGCTTCCGCCTAGGAGGGGGGGGGTGACTCGCCCGGGAATCGAACCCGGATTTGAGCTTTAGGAGAGCCCCGTTCTATCCATTGAACTAGCAAGTCTTAACCATTTAATCGTTTAAGCGTTTAACACACCGTCTCAATCCATCCATCCAGTGCGGGATTTCCACACCGAAGGTCTTTTTGAACTTCGATTTGTCCAGTACACTATAGTGCGGACGGGGCGTGCGGTATTGGTATTCTTCTGATAGAATCGGACGAACTTGACATGTTTGGATACCGGCCAACTCATGTATAGCAAGCGTGAAATCATACCACGAGCAGACACCCTCGTTGGTGAAATGATAGATACCCGCGTGCCAAACAGGCGACTCGATGACGGTGAAAATCGCCCAAGCCAAGTCGGCTGCGTAGGTGGGAGTACCTATCTGATCAAACACGACGCCCAGTTGCTCTTTCTCGCGTCCCAGACGAATCATCGTCTTCACGAAATTGTTGCCGTACTCCGAGTAGAGCCAAGCCGTACGCAGAATAACCGCCTCCGGACACACAGCCAGCAGTCGTTTCTCACCCTCCAGCTTGGTGCGACCATACGCCGTGCGCGGTGCGACCGGGTCAGCCTCACGGCAGGGTACATGCTCATCGCCGGAGAAAACATAGTCGGTGGATACATGCAGTACTTTGACACCCTGACTGCCCAATACAGCCAGCGCATCGGCGTTGATTTTCAGCGCGGTTGCTTCATCCTCCTCCGCCTTATCCACATTGGTATAAGCAGCACAATTGACTATCAGGTCAATCGCTTGCGTGGTAACAAACTCCGCCACAGCTTCCTTGTCGGTGATATCCAATGTGTAGGTATCTTCTGCCGGCATCACATCCGCAAAGAAATACCGATGCTGTGTGTGCTGCTTGCTCAGCACGCGCATCTCGTTGCCAAGTTGGCCGTTTGCGCCTGTAATAAGAATATTCATTCTTAATTCTTGATTTTAAATTTTAAATTCAAAACGGATTATCCAAGTCCTTCAGCAGCGGGTGCTTCTTGTCCTTGTCGCTGATGATGCGCAGCTCCTCGGGCACCTGCCAGTCGATGGCTATATCCGGGTCGTTCAAGAGAATACCGCCATCGGCCTCGGGATGATAGAGGTTGTCACATTTGTAGGTAAAGATGGCCGTCTCGCTCAGCACAGAGAAACCATGTGCAAAACCGCGGGGAATATAGAACTGGCGATGGTTCTCGTCGCTCAATTCCACGCTGTACCATTGGCCGTAGGTCTTGCTACCTTTGCGCAAATCGACCGCTACATCCAGCACGCGGCCTACGGTGCAACTGACCAATTTGGCCTGCGTGTACGGCGGACGCTGGAAATGCAGACCGCGCACCACGCCGTACGAGGAGCAAGACTGGTTGTCCTGCACAAACTTGGCGTCAATTCCGGCATCACGGTAACGCTGTTCGTTGTACGTTTCTACGAAATAGCCTCGGGCATCACGGAACACTTGCGGCTCG
>Ga0265298_10009957_pt1 | contig 11279 bp, 19 predicted proteins | sample AusTroGonzalo_MG_3_FD_193486 | JGI IMG/M metagenome (GOLD analysis project Ga0265298, IMG submission 193486) | Bovine rumen microbial communities from tropical cattle in Woodstock, Queensland, Australia - Gonzalo_01 | ecosystem: Host-associated > Mammals > Digestive system > Stomach > Rumen ...
GCCGTGGTCAATATAATCTTGTATCTTTTGCTGCAATTCATTCAGTGTCATAATTCAAAAAATAAGGGAGGCGTTACAGCCTCCCTGTTAAAATTACTTACGCTGCGATAGTGATTACGCAGTCGTAGGTTGCGCCGCCGGACAGCGTCACGGTAAAGGTGGCGTCGCCATTAGACAGTGTGGTCAGATAGGTGCCCAGGATAATGATACTCTGGCCGCCCAGCGCGATGCTGTAGTTGGAGCTGGTCACATCCGCTCCACCCTTCTTCAGTCCAGTGATGGTGCCAGCCGGAACAGTCAGTACTACATCAGCCTCGGTAGCTTTGGAATAAGCCACAGGCGGCAGGGTGTTGGTGGTATCGGGAACCACGAAGCCGGTCTTCTTTTCCGGAGCGCCGGAACCGGTCGCCGCAAACGCCTTGGTGATCATGTCTTCGGACTCGGCAGTGATCTCCCAGCTGGTCGGCGCGACCTTCAGGTCGTAGTATTCCAACGTGTCCAGATCCACGATGGCGATGTTCAGCAGCTGTTTGGCAGCGGTGATGTCATCGTCCACCATGAACTCTTCGATGGCCAGCTGCGCCTCGTTGTCACGCAGCATGATAACGTCAGCAGAGACCTCATAAGATTTGCTTGTGATGGTGCTGATCGGCCAGTAACCGGTGTCCTTTGTCTGCTGGCTGGAAGCCTCGGCAGACAGGCTCAGGTTGTTGCTGGTGCATCCGCCCAGCAGCGTCCATACCGGATTGGTAGGCGTGGCGCCGGCGCCGTAATTTACAAACATCACAAGACGTTTGCCGGAGATACCGGTACCCGCCGCATATGCGGGATATTTATCCGCAGAAATAGTTACAGACATTTTCTCTCTCCTCTCATATTAACTGATGTAACCGGAAGCTGATCGTCGTGCCACCGCTCTGCCAGTCTCCGGTGTCGCCATGTATCGGCAGGTTTACACGCAACGCCCCCACCGTCAGGGATACCAGCGAGTAGCCTTCCGCAGACAGTGCTGTGTTCAGGGCCGCAAAGCCCGTTTCGCTGCTCAGATAGTTCAGCAGCGCTTCCAGTTTTTGGGCCACTACCTTCCGGCCCTTGTAGTTGCTGTATATCTCCAGCTGCAGCGTACCGTCCCATATGACCGCCGTTTTATTAGCGACGCAGTCGGCATCGCTGGAACCAAAAATGCCATAGGCAAATTCAGCCTGGGCCTTGAAGTAGTCATCGATTTCCGTGATGGGGACCGCGCTGTCAAACCATTCCAGGGCGACGGTATTATTGTTTTTCAACACGCTATACAGCGATTTAGTGATAGCCGTAAACGGCGCTTTGTAAATCATATGATCCCTCCGCTGCCATTGATGGCCGTTGCCGTCAGCTGGATGTAATACGGCGCGCTGTCGTCTATCAGCGTCACCTCATTGATGAGGAACGTGTAGCCGCCATATGCCAGCCGCCAGCTGGTGTCGATGCCTGGACACAGGCTCCGGATATCCCTTACCACGAAATACCGGGTGTCACTGGTCACATAATCACCGATGATCTGCTGGCGTGTCTGGCTCTTCTGGTCGCACATGGCGAACAGGGTCAGCGCTGCCGTGTATGTCGTGGGCTTCAACCCGCCCAGGTCGTCACGCTCCGGGGCAGAAGGACTTAACAATGTTATTCTTTTTGTGAATCTCCCAGGGTTACGTCGGAACATTTTTACCTCCTGCACCTTTTAAAATTTTGCGCCAATAGTTCTGAGTCTCCTCGTCAATCTCGCCGACCTTCCCGCGCTTGGTACGGTGCGCCGTCAGTTTTTGATAAGACGGCGCCTTTTTGCCCAGGTAACAGCGGTAAATCGGGAGCGCGCAGTTGACAATAAAAAGGTCTTCCAGCCGTTCCTGCCGGCGGATATACCCATCCACCATAGCGTCAATCTCGCCGACGGTGTATGCGCCGAACTGTTCCGGAGTCAAACCCAGTTCCCCCAGGGCGATTGGCTCCAGCTCGGCGATCAACGAAGATACATCTCGGAACTGTTTGCCCGGCCTTACGCTTCCGCTGCCGGTTCTTTTTTTTGCTTGCCGAACACGCCTGACTTCTGCAGCGCCGTCATGGCAGCCTTGGACAGAGAAAGCAGGTCAGTTTCTTCCACCGCCTGCAGGAACAGCTCATCGGCTTCGGCTTCCGTCAGCTTCGGATCACCGCCAAGTAGGGCGTATTTGAATATCGTATAAATATCGCCCATGTTCGGCGGAACTCCCTGCGCCGCGTTGCCCATCAGCAGCATGAAGTTCTTGTCTGTCAGCTGCCGCTCCGCTTCCCATACATACCGCAGCGGGTAGCAGAGTTTATAGGTCTTGCCTCCGATGGTTAACTCAACATATTTATCAAGTATCATTCTGTTCCTCCTGTTCCGGCTGCTCCGGCGTAGGCCCTGATGTCGGTTCCGGATCCGGTTCAGGTTCAGGTTCAGGTTCCGGCTCCGGTTCGGGTTCGGGATCCGGTGTCGGTTCCGGCGCCGGACTCAGCAGGGCGTATTCACAGCTGTACCGAAAATGAGCGATCAGCATGTCCGTCGCAAACGGGATATGGTTCTGCGCCTGACTGTCCACAGCACCCCGCACATCATACCAGTGTTCCACCAGCTGACATACACAGGTCTGGAACAGGTCCGCGTCTTCGATGGCGGCAGGTGTAATGCTGCCGTCCCCGATGTACGCGTTTTTGCCTGACTGCTCCTTCACAAGTTTAACTGCTGCAGAGAGCAGGCCCTGCAGCAGCGTATCGTCTTCCGTCGTGTCAATACGACAATATTGTTTTACTTTATCCAGTAAGCTCACCGTCAATCACCTACCGTTACAACGTAGGTCAATTCGGCATCGCCGTCATCCAGCTGCACCTTGAAGGTCTTGTCGCCATTCGCCAGACCGCCCAGGTATTGATCGTCGATGGTGATCTCATGCTTGCCTTCCGCGATGGTGTAGTTGTCGGTGTTGACGTTGGTGCCGCCGATCTTCAGGCCGGTGATCTCAGCATCCGCCACCGTAATGGTGATATCTGCCGGATCTGCCTTACTGAAGCTGGCGCTGCCATTGCCGCTTACCTCAATCACCAGCACGTCATATGCGGTTGTGCCTTCCAGAACCTTAAACGCCTTGTCGCCATTGGACAGGGTCGCCAGGTATTCCTTCTTAACCGTAATGGTATGGTTACTGTTGCTGATAGCATAAGCGCTGGCATCGACCGCCGCGTCCTGATATTTCAGCCCGGTGATCTCCGCATCAGACACGCTCATTTCCACATCATCCGGATCGCTCCGGTCGAACTCATCCTCATGCGCCCCGCCGATCACAACGTCCCACAGTACCGTGGTCGGAGTGGTCTCGCTGTCATCCAGGATGATGGCAAATTCTTTGGCGCCATTGGACATCGCAGCCAGGTAATCCTTGTCGATGGTGATCTCGGTTTCGTCATCAGAGAGACTGTAATAATCGGTGCTTACGGTCTCATCATTAAGTTTCAGCCCGTCAATTACATAGCCGATTCCGACGGTAACGTCGGCAGCATCCTCACGGCTGAAATCGGTGCTGCCGTCCGGTACCTGTTCATCGGTCGGAATCACGCCGATTTTTTTAAGTAGCAGAAAGCCTTGGTGGTAATCGGCTGGCCATCAATAACGGCATAGCCCATGTAATCGGTGGTGCGTGCCAGCACATGATCTTCCTGATACATGGTAATGTCTTCATTTACGTTGCAGGCATAGCCTTTGGCCATGTTGCCCAGCAGGACAGCATTGTCAGGGATGGAAGCCTCTTCTTCTACAAGGATGCCGAAGATACGGCCGACGCCGCCTGCAGTGGCATCAGGAATGAAGATCGGACGGTTTTCAGCGTCCAGGATGTTGGCCAAGCGGTTCCAAATGCAAGATGCATTCGCGTAGAACTTAGCGCCGGGAGCATAACCGGACAGGATCTTCGCACGCATAGCGGTCAGATCGCCATACTTAATGCCATTGCCAGCGGTGTAGGTCAGTACCTGCGGGGTATCAGATTCGGCTTCCAGGGCAGTAACAACGCCCAGCGGTTCAGGGATGTCGGTAGTGCCGTTGCCGATGCCGTCACCGGAGATCAGGGCAGCTGCCAGAGAGTTCGCCATCTTGGCAGCGATGCGGGAAGCAACATAAGCCAGGAACTCATCCACAGCCATCTTTTTCAGCTTCCAGGACACTTCAATGGCCTTGGCCAGTTCGCAGCCCTTCAGGGTGATCTTAGCGTTTACCACCTTTTCAGCCGTGGTGGCAGTCGCTTCATCATACCAGGCGGCGTCGTTGCCGGCGGTGGTTTCCACCAGGATGTCCAGGTCGCCCGGTACGAAGGTCTTCACGGTGTCTGCGATAACCGGATGCAGCGCATCCATTTCATGCCAGATCCCCTGGCGCAGGGTGGCAGGAACGACAACATAATTCTCCTTTACGGTGGAGGTTGCGTTCTTCGCAGCGAAGATGGTCTGCTCATCGGCGGACATCTTTACGCCCATCATGTAATGAGCAAATGCCTGCTTGTACAGATCTTCTTCGTTCGCTTTTTTGTCGGCTACCGGTGCGATCGGCGCCGCGTTCAGCACAGACGGAACAGCGGGAGCTGCCGGTACTGCGCTGCCGTTCAGGGCGTTCAGGTTCGCCTGGGCGGTGGCCAGCTTCTGGAAGGTCTCATCCAGAGCCAGAACATCCTTGTGAGCCGCCTCTGCTTTGTCTGCATCGCCGGCTTCGATTGCTGCTTTCATTTCTGCCAGCAGCTGTGCGCGTTTTGCTTCATACTCTTTTTTGTTCATTGGTTTACTCCTTTCAACTCTAAGTAATTTAATTTCTGCCGGAGCAGATTCAAAGCAGCAGTTTCCTGTTGCGCTTTGACGGTTTTTTCAGCCTTTAAGGCTTCCTTCATTTTGACCGCCTGCGTGGTAGTAAGCATTACCACAACAGTGGTGTCCGTAACGGCCGACATGTCCACGCCAGTTACCGCAGCGGCAGGCTGGTCAGCCAGCTGGAACAGGATTTCATCAGCAAAATTCCTGGCCTTCGCCTCTTCGGCGCCCATCCAGGTCGTCTTATCCATCAGCTCCAGCACTTCTTCCTTGCTCAGCCCGGTCTTATCTATATACGCGTTGGCGATAGAATCGTCCAGCTTTGCCAGGTCATCGGCGGTTTTGTACATATCGTTTTTGTCGCCTTCCGTCCAGCTTTGCGTCCTGTGGATCATCAGCTGGGACACCGGCATCATCTGCACGGTATCAGCTGCACAGATGATCAGCGACGCTGCAGACGCAGCGATACTCATGATACGGGCCGTTACACGTCCCGGATATAATTTCAGCCGGTTATAAATCTCCATGCCGGCGAAAACATATCCGCCGGGAGAATTTACTTCCAGTTCAATGTCTTCCCCGTTGGCTTCTTCCAGCTGGGTTTCAATCATAGCCGGAGACGTCGCTTCCCAACCGATCCAGTCATACAGCTCCTGGTAATCGGACGGCACGATAGTGCCCTTGATCGCTATCTTCTTAGGCATTATTCCTTACCTCCTTCCTTTACAGGTTGGGTATCCAGCCGCCGGATCGGTTTGTTGCCGCCCTCAATCATCGGCAGGTTCATGATCTGCCGCCATTCGTTGGGCGTCATCGCGCCGCGGTCCACCATCTGCACCAGGTTCAGCTTGCTCTGCATACTCGCGTACTGCAGGCTGGTGCTGTCAAATGTGATCCGGTTTCCGCGGTTCCGCTCCCACCGGCTGAATAATTTTTTGGTAAACTCTTCGGACATGGCCTGCGCGAACGGTTCCACGACGCTTTCGTAGTAAGCGTTCCACTCGTTCTCATCGTAGGTGCTGTTCATGATCTTTTCATTGGTACCGAAGTATGCCATCAGGCGCTGCTTCACCTTGTCCATGATCATGGCATTAGGGACGTAATCATGCGGGTCAATCTGCTTGGCCTCCGCATCGGCGCCGGTCGCAGCCACGCCCACGCTGCCGTCCTCCACGTTCTCCGTATCCAAGAAGCTCTTGGCGAACTCTTTGGCCCGGGTCTTAAGCTCTTCCGGACGCATGCCACGTGTATACTTAAGTAGCCACCGGATGGCGCCGCCGTTCCTCACGGCTGCGATGATCGACTTGTCGATAGTGCCGGCGACTTCCATCAGCATGGCCAGCGCTTCCTGGTTGGGCATGCCGAACAGTTCGTTGTTGCCCACGTCCCTGGGAATGTGTACCAGGTCATCGTAGCTGATGACCGCCTCGCGGCCGCTCAGCAGGTTGAACCGGATATACAGCTTGCGCTGGGTGTCATACAACGCTTCCGCGCTCAGCCATTCCAGCGGGTACAGCCCTATGGCCCAGCCGTTGCCATCCCGGACGATGAACGCGAAGGCGTTGTTTTTCAGAATGTATTGCCATGCCATCCGCTGCCGGAACGTGGTGCCGGTCAGCGCCGGGTTCGGCTCCTCCAGCAGGATCCGGATATACGGCTCCGGATTGATCTTCACATCCGGGTCGCCGTTCTGGTCGACCACTTCCCGGACATGCTTCGGATCCAGTTTCCCGGCCGCGTTCACGAACGGCCTGACCATCGCCCGGACGTCACCGTTGTTGAACAGCTCGCCGTTCCAGCTGTACACGGCGTTACCGTTCTCGCGCATGATCTTGACAATCGTCTCGGTCGGGTTCCGGTCCTTTATCATGTTTCTGATTCGGTTAAATAAGCCCATATCTATGCTCCCTCGCTCTCAATATCCACATCGGACAGATACTCTTCCTCATGTTTTTTATAAATAACGTAGGCGTTGAGCAGAGCGGCAGCGCCGTCTATTCGTGCCCGCGGATTTTTTCCCTTGCAGGGCTGGATGTTGCCGTTCTTATCCGTGTCGATATTGACGTTGGTCAGGCACCATTTCAGTATCGGGTGGTTCTGGTACACGACCCGCTTGGCCGCCAGGTCGGCCTTCAGCTCCTTCAGCGGGATGCTCAGTGTCTGCTTCCCCTGCCGGACAGCCTCCATGCAGTTGGGGCCGAAACAGTTCTGCATCTCTTCCACCCAGTACGCAGCGGCCCAGGCATCGTAACCGATCCAGGTAATATAAGTATCGGTCTCTTCCGATATCTCCTCGAACCATTGCGTGACATACTTGGGATGCAGCTTGTTGCCTGGTGTCGTCCGCAGCAGGCCCTGCTGTTTCCAGATATCATACGGAACCTTGTCCTCCTTCACGCGGATCTCCAGCAGATCTTCCGGCATCCAGAACATGCAGCGCACGTAGACCTTTTGGTCTCCTGGCATCCGGAACAGGACGACCGCTGCCGTGAGGTCGGTCGTCTCCGACAGATCCGCGCCGCCGATGGCGTACCGTGGCCGCAGCAGGCCGGTATCAAATACCGCCGTATTGAGGATCTCTTCATAGGTCATGTAGGCCGTGGCGCCTGTCTCCCGGACGTTGAAGTCCTTGCATACCAGATTCTTGACCTTCAGGCTGTCCAGCTGGGCTGCCTTAACCTTGTCGGCCAGCACCTCCGCGGACTTGATGGTGCCAAGCCCCGGGTTCGCCTTCACCCAGCACCTGGGATCCGTCCATTCGCTCCGGGCGTCCAGCTCGTAGATCAGCGGCAGCAGCCGGTCATTGATACAGGTGCCGGTATAACTGTCGATGACGCGCTCGATCTCTTCATACTTGATGTCGAAGATACCGTCACGCACCGTGCCGGCGGTCGTGGTGATCAGGATCAGCGGCTGCCTCCTGGCGCTCACACCGTCCACAATGACGTCGTACAGGTTCGTGTCCTTCCAGGCGTGCAGCTCATCCATCAGAGCGCCGTGGACGTTCAGGCCGTCCAGCGTGTCGCTGTCATTACCCAGAGGCTGGAACGAACTTTCATTGAAGTCGCTGCGCATCTCCGCCACCCTGGGCTTGATCAGCCGGAGCAGTTCCGGTGACTTCTTCACCATCTTGACGGCTTCCATCCAGATGATCTTCGCCTGGTCTCTTTTCGTAGCCACAGCGTAGATCTCCGCACCCGGTTCCTGGTCGGCTACCATCAGGTAGATGCCGATGGCGGAGCCCAGCGTCGACTTGCCGTTCTTCCGGGCCACCATCAGAACGACTTCCCGGAACCGTCGCAGGCCGGTCTCTTTGTCCACAAAACCAAACATGGCAGCGACCATTGCCCGCTGCCATAGTTCCAGCTTTACCCGCTGGCCTCCATATTGACCTTTTGATTGCCGGCAGAACGTCTCGATAAATAAGATGGCATGTTCTGCCTTCCGGCTGTTATATGTCCACTGGCTCGCCGGGTCCTTCATGTCCGCCACTAACTTCTGATACACCGCAAATATCTTTTTGCAGACGGTCAGGCCGTTGTTCATCGCCAGCCAGTATTCATATACCGGGTTCTTATCTTGCATTGATGAACGCTTCCAGCGGATCCACGTCCTTCTTGCGGTTTTCCTTCTTGGCGTGGTCCCGGTCGTGCCGGATCATATCCTCGATTTGTTCCATGAGCGTGGAATAGATCTTCAGCAGATCCGTGTACACTTTCAGGTGCGGATTGATCCGCTGCATCTCCTGGCGCCCGTTTTTGAAGTCCACCACCAGGCCTTCCTGGTCGATTTTGTTTTCCACGGCTTCCAGCTTGCTGTTCACATACGCTGCCCGGGCCAGCAGCTTGCTGACGAGTATCTTCTGGCTCTCCGGAAGGTCCTTATAAACTTTCTGCAGCCTCCGGACCTCGCTTTTCTGCCGGCGTGTAAAAAACTCGGAGGCGTCTTCCGGCATTTCCTGCTTATTCGGTTGTGTTTTCGCCGGTTTTTTGGCGTTCGCCATCAAAGCCCCTCCCTTTTTTGAAAATAGCCCGCGTTTTCTTCGGAGGTCCCTCCCCGATTCGGAAAGTTATCCACAGGCACTTCCCGGACGGGGGGAGTCACCGACCCGCCGGAGATCCCCAAATTCATCAAAAAATAATCCTTCGCGCACCGGTTCGCAATCACCGCTGCCATGCTCGGTATTGTGACAGTCCAGACACAAGTACTCCAGGTTGTCGAAGCTCAACGCCACGCCAGGATCCTCTATGTTCTCCGATGTCAGATAGATCTTGTGATGCACGATGTAACCCGGACGACCGCAGCGCTCACACAGTCCATGGACATGTTCTATATATGCGGTACGGCAGTGCTGCCATGCTGCCGATGCGTAGAACTGCTTCGCAAACTCTTTTGCCATACAACCTCCTCACGTATTGACGCGGTTCCCACCCAGGCAACGCCCATATATCCACAATGCGCCAATGGTACCCAACCTTCTAATGATTGCATAAAAAGAACACGCCGTGGATCAGTCGGCGTGTTTAGGAAAGGAGGCTGATGATTTATGGTAGTTTTTCACAATATCATAATAGCACATTACTAACTCTTATTTCCTCTTATCTTTCAAGAGTAAATACAAGTGGTACAGCGCCCGGCCATGGATGTAGTACAGATGCTGGACAGAAAAGTTGAGATGGAACGAAATGGTGATCCAGTCCTCACAGTTAATATACCTGTGCTCCAGTACCGCCCGGTCGTCATAATCGTCCAGCCAGGATATGATCACCTGCACTTCCTGGATAGCCCGGCACCACTGCCTGACAGCCTCCTCCTGCTTACGTTCCGTATCCACCAGCTTGGCGATGGTGTCAGCCCGGCTGTCCGGATTATGCCCGCCTCCGGGCGCATCGCTGTAACTGGTGGTCATCTTCTCTGCCCGGCTGCGGATGACGGCTATCAGATTGGCCAGGCGGTTGATATTGTCGTTCGCATATTTAACGGCCCGCAGCATATGCTTGACCTCAGCGGTAACCTTTTTCTTTTTCTTTTTCTGATCCAACGGCACTCACCCCCAGAACAAATAATACAAAAAGTACAGGATCACGGCCCAGCAGGCAAAGTTGAACAACAGCACCAGACACAGCAGCTGCCGGCGGCTCATACGTGCCTCCGGAAGTCGATCTCCTCCTGAATATCCTTGCGCAGGTCATACCACCAAGCATATACGACACTCTTCTGGTCCATATCCTGGCACATGCCGTCACAGTATTCCAACGCGATCGAAAGCTGCTCTGGAGTCCACTTCTTTAGATCCTTTTTTAACATTTCCAGCAACTTTTTTGTGTCCATGTTTCTCCTGCTCCTTTAAAAACTTTTTCCACTTCCGCTGTAATTCTTTTGCGTTTAACTCCCTTATAAGCTGTTTGCACTTATAAAGATCCATGTTTGTTACGGTGTCTCTATCCGGCATTTCAGCCACCTCCTGCCAAACCTCCAGCACTCCGCCTCAGAACTCAAAAAGATATCCAGGCGGTCGGAGTAATTCCCGCCGAACCGGTCCGTGATGGTCAGGATCCGGCCGTCCGGAAGAGTGACGCGGCTTCCGAACGGGAGATGATCCGCAGCGGCCATACCGACTTCCGGCATTACGCCGGAAGCGGTCGGGTTCCCTGTGTGGCAGTATGCGCTGCAGTTCAGAACCTGCCAGAACACGGCCAGTAAGTAAATGAATTTATTTACTGATTTCATCATCGTCCTCCATCGGATTCCCGGCAAGATCCAAAAAACGCAAATCTACTTCGCCGTTTTTCTCACCAGCCATGTAAAAAAACTTTTTCGCTTTAGGGCCACGGATTATTGCCGTAAATTCAACCTCATCATTTAATGCGCCATATACACACGGCGTATATGTTATGTTTTGTATCCTACCTAACATCCTGATCCTCCTTTACCAGCATATCCAGGACAGCCTTCCCGAAGGCTGACGTCAAAGTTGACACATGGTCGTACGGATCCGATACGTTACTGGCGATCCGCAGAAACAGGTCTTTCAGTCTCTGACGGTATTCCTCGACTGTCATAGGCAGCGGTTCTTCGATTTGATCCTGAACGGCAAAACCATATTCACCCGCATCGTCCTCGTCTGCTACCGTCTCCGGATGCTCTTCTCTCACGATCTGGTCCAGCTTTTCTATCGCTTCCATTACTGATCCTCCTTTTCTTCTATCATCCGGCGCCTCTGCCAGGCATGCCTGGATATCACCCTGGCTGCACTGCAGCGCTAACGCCAGTTTCTGTTTCGTCGCTTCGCTGATCGGGATACCACGGTTGATATTGGATAAAGTGGACCACTTCAGCCCGAAATTGTTCACCAATACCGTCCGGGTCATGTGCAGCTCCTCAAGTCTTTTATTTATGAACTCGCTCAGCTTCATTTTTTGGCCTCCCCATAA
>Ga0265298_10009958_pt1 | contig 11279 bp, 8 predicted proteins | sample AusTroGonzalo_MG_3_FD_193486 | JGI IMG/M metagenome (GOLD analysis project Ga0265298, IMG submission 193486) | Bovine rumen microbial communities from tropical cattle in Woodstock, Queensland, Australia - Gonzalo_01 | ecosystem: Host-associated > Mammals > Digestive system > Stomach > Rumen ...
TTCGCGGATGCGCGATGTATTCCCCGTTATACTTGATAATCCCGGGCAGCGGTTCCGAGTCCGCCCTTGCCGCCGGTCCCATCCCGCCCAGAAAGCCGAGCATCAGGCACAGCGTCAGAAGGAAGGAAAGCGCCCGTCTGTTGATCATTCTGCCAACCGAAGCGTTCATCTTCATTCGTTGTTCTCCTTATCAGAATGAAATGCGTACATGGGTTTCTTATTCCTCTGCAGGAGCAGCCTCGCCTGCAGGGGCGGTATTCTCTCCAGAAGCAGGTTCCTCCGCAGGAGCGGGTTCTTCCGCAGGAGCGGGTTCTTCCGCAGGAGCGGGCTCTTCAGCGGGAGCCGGTTCTTCAGCGGGAGCGGGCTCCTCCGCAGGAACTGCTTCTTCCGGATTGACCTCTTCAATCTGCTCGGGCACTTCCACGGGAGCTTCGTCCGCGAAAGCAGTCAGACCGACGGCCTGAATCAGCAAACACAGAGCCAGGAACAATGCAAGCTTTTTCATGTTTGTTTCCTTCCTTTTTGATGATGTTGGTCCGCAATGCCTGTTCACAGAAAGTCACTGAATGGAAGTATTTCTTTCTGCGACTTTCCGTGATCCGGAAGGTCTGATTCTTTACGGACATCCGGTATTATATCAGAAAAAAACAAATTTTTCAATATCTTTTTGAACTTGCTTAATGTTTTGGAAACACTTTTGACATCTTGTATATCATTTTGTTTTTTTTCTCCAAAACCACCATATTTAGTATCGCGCTAATTTTCCGGCGCCCGGCGGAAAAGGACATAATCGCAGTTTTCCGGATAAACCCGGGGCGTCTGCCTATCCTTCACCTGCCTGAAAACATACTGGTGAAGTTCCCTCACCGTCAGCTCCCCGTTGCCGTCCCCGTCGTACAGGTCAGCCGGCATAGCCGCCGACGTCCCGATGCCCCGGGACATCCACAAGGGATAGATATTATTGGAGTCCGAATTAGAGAAGTAGGACATCTGCCGGTAATCAGAGGCCGCCATCACGATGAACTTCTCAGTCAGGAACAGGTTCGGCGCGTTGGCCGAAAGACCGGCTCCGGGCCGGTACACCCGCAAGCCAGGATCCTTCGCAGCGAAGGAACTGACCGCCGCAGCCGCCAGGGCGTCCGGATCCTCTTCCGCCCCTGTGCTTACGTTGGCGCTATTCAGGATCGGCATACCGTCGTCGTCGAATTCCGTCACTGCGGCGCCCGGCCCGCAGGCCTGCAGGATCACGATGACTTTCCCGTTCACGTCTGTCAGTTTTTCCGCCAGCACGGGCAGCTGGATCCAGGTCGCCCGGTCCCTGCACCACAGGCACCCGGCCCATTCCTGGGATTCTCCCCGCAGGTTCCCGTGGCTCGCGAAGAAGAACAGCGACACGTCTCCGTCCCGGGAAGGGGTGATCAGCAGTCTTTCCACATTGTCAAACACTTCGTCGCTGGTCAGGTTGTCAAAGGTATGGATCTCGTATTTTCCGCCGTCCGGCCCCGCAACGGCCGAAAGCGCTTCCTTCATCAGCTTCACGTCCCCCCGATTCCGGTTGAACGTCCCTTCCGGCCCGTAGGTGGATTCAGAAAACAGCACGGCCCGGTAGCTGGCCTGGACCGTCACTTCCACCTCCGCGCTCACCTGCCCGTCCCGGGTCGAGATGGTCAGCACTGCTTCTCCAGGATAGTTTCCGAAAACCACTCCGTCCCTTTCGACTGTCAGGATGGTTTCATCGCTGCTGGTCCATACCAGGGACTTCGCGGCTTCCTCCGGCTCCACCTCCACCCGGATCTTCGCCTCGGCCCCGTTTTTCAGCAGGATTTCACCCGCCTCCGGCTCAATGGAAACCACCTGGTTCGTGTCTTCCCAGGGAATATCATGGGCGTCGCACCATTCCCGGGCATAACTGTCCTCGGACACATAGCACACCAGGTTCGGGCAGTCGTCAAAGGCGTCGTCCTCGATCAGCGTCACGCTGTCGGGAATATACACGTTGGCCACGGAGCTTTTGGCAAACGCCAGGTGCCCGATATACGCCAGCGGGGCCTTCAGCACCACGTCTTCCAGCTTTTTGTTTTTGTAAAACAGCTCGTCCTCAATCCGGGTCAGCCCGGCGGGGAGCACCGCGTCGTCCGCCCAGGCCGCGGCGCACAGGCAGGCTGCCAGGAGGGCGCAGAGGCACAGCCCCGTCAAGGCCCGGAGCGGCAGGCGCCGTTTCAGTGTCTTTCTCATGGGTTCTTCTCCTCTCCCAGGATCCGCCGGATCTCCAGGTCCGTGATTCTGTCGATGCCCCGGCGGTTCGGATGCAGTCCGTCCATATAATACACGCCCCGGTCGTTCACCTTGTCCGTCGGTTCCGTGTACATCGGTTCTTTCGTCATGTCAAAGGCGCACAGCCCGTACAGGTCCAGGCAGTCCACCCCGTTCTTTTCGCAGCATTCCAGGATAGCCAGCCTTTTCCGTTCCCAGTTTTCTTTTCGGCTCCAGGGGCTGTCCGCGCTGTCCCGCTGCTGGGGCAGGTCCGTGCAGAAAATCATCTTCATGTTTTCCGCCGCTCCCTGCCGGTATTTCCGCATGATGTGGTCGACCGCCTGGATAAAGGTGGTCCCGCCGTAGTCCTTTGAGATGTCCGTCTCGTCCACCACCGGTTCTCCGTCCTCCGCCAGCGGGGATCCGGCGCGAAAGGTGCCCACCGTTCCGGGGCTGCCGTCGTCGTTGCCCCCCACGAGCCATATGGACCAGTCGTGTTTTTCTCCCAGGACCCGGTCCATATACTCATCCGAAGCGTTGAAGGCGGCCGTTTTGCCGCTGGCGCCGACGGTCACCGCCGTGCACCCGGTCTTTTTCTCCAGCGTATCCTTATAGAATGTATAGTCGTCAGAGCTCCGGCTGTCCCCGGCCAGCAGGATGGTCCTGCCCCTGAGGGGAAGGTCATTCCCGCCCGACGCCAGGAGCAGCGCGGCGGCCGTCACCGCCATGGCCCCCAGGATGCATACGGCCAGAAGCTTTCCGCGGTTTTTTCCTTCTCTCACCGGTTTCCTTCCTTTTTATCCCGTGTTTTTTATTCCGCGTCCTTTTTTTGTCCAGCGTTCCGCTTCCCTGCCGCGCATATCACGCCCGAGTACAGCATCAGGATCGCCAGGGTCGGCACCCGGGCGTTGGACATCCGGACAATGCTGTCGGCCATCTCGCCCACCCAGAGCGCCGCGGCCGCCGCAGGCATCAGGCGGATCAGCAGGGGCTGCTCCCTGTCAGCTGCCAGGCTCACCGCCCGCTTCACCGTCAGCGCCAGGAAGGCAAGCACCAGCAGCAGTCCCGGGATTCCGCTTTCCATCAGGGCCTGCAGGAAGATATTGTGGCAGTGTTCCGTCTCGATCGTTTCGGTCCGCATGATCCCGGTGTTCTGCATCGGCATGTTGACGGACCGGCCCGCCAGCAGCGTCCGGGGATTGTCGGCCAGGAAACGGACCACCTGTTTCCAGATCCGGGTCCGCCCGGTCAGGGGATCCTCTCCCCCGAATCCCCGGCTTTCCACTTTTGTGCCGGAGGGTTTTTTGATCGTCTTGCTCTTGCTGACCGACGTGCCGTTGTCCGCCGTCACGATACAGCGGTAGCGCCGCTCTTCCTTCACGTCCACCGTCAGCGTCCTGCCGGCCTTCCCGTCCCCGGCTTCCTGCCAGGTCTTTCCGTCGTCCTCGCTCACCAGCCACCGGTAGGACAGCTCGCCCTCGGCACCGTCCGCCACTGCCGTGATCGTCACCGTGTCGCCCGCCGCGCTTTTCTTCGTGCTCGGCGACAGCTTGACCGTAAAGGGCCGGCGGATGGTAATCTCCTCCGTCATGGCCGTCCCGTTGTCCGCCGTCACCACGCAGCGGTAAACGTAGTCATAGGTGGAGTTGTTCACCGTCAGCTTCAGGATCTTTTTCTGCGCCGACCTGCGTTTCAGGTCGGTCCAGGTCTCATGGTCCTTGCTGGACTGCCACTGGTAACGGAGCTCCCCCTCGGCGTTTTTGACCCGGACCTTGATCTGAATCGTTTCCTCAAAGCTGCCTGTCACTTCATATTGTTTCACGTAGGCCCGGAACTGTCCGTCATCCTCCTCCGCCCCGCTTTCCGCGGAGGCAGCCGGAATCATCTCTCCCCGGTTTGTTTTCAGCGCGCTGAAGGCAGAAGTCGTCCCGATCATCAGCGCCACGCACGCCGCCGCCACCGCCAGCGCCGCGCCGGCCGCGGCCGCCCAGGCCGGGCCTTTCTTTCCCTCCGGGTTTCCGTCCCGCATTTTCCGCAGGAGCAGGATTCCGGCCGTGCAGCCGATGCCCGCAGCCGCGCCGATCTGCGCCGCCCGGCTGTCCGTCAGGGACAGGGCGACCCAGCACGGCACCAGGGCCAGCAGATGGAACACCTTCATCCCCTTGCTCCGCTGCCCGGCCGCGCATATCACCGCCGCGGTCACCGGAATGCCGAACAAAAGCCCCGAAGTATTGGAATCAAAAAACATTTTCAGCCGGGAACTGCCCTCTCCGGACACGATCCCCAGCCCCCAGTAGGCACCCTGCCCGATATTCCAGATTCGCTGGTCCGTCCAGGCAGCGTACACCGCGATCCCACTGTAGCACGCCATCACCAGCACCCAGCCGCACCAGAACCATTTCATGAAGCGCTCCGCCCGCTCCCCCTTCAGCACATGCCCCAGGGAATAGCAGGCGAAAAAGGCCCAGGCCCCGTTGAACAGCGTTTCGCTGACCCGCTGGACAAACAGGTCCCCCGGGCTCGGAACCGCCACGCGCAGGAACACCAGCAGCAGGTACACCGCCAGGATCCGGAAACCCCAGTCCTTCCGGTCCCAGAGCAAAAGGCCCGTCGCCGCCGCGGCGCAGCGCAGCAGGATCAGCCACACCGGCGTCACCCAGCCCGGCGACCAGCTCAGGATCGCCAGCAGGCTTCCCAGCAGCGACGCCCCGGTCAGCACCGCGTACACGGTTTCCGCGGCCGCCCGGAATCCGCAGGCCCTGCCGGTCTTCTCTGCCACTGCTTTCCGCTCCTTTCCCGGTTGGTTTTCCGCCCTGCCTTCCGCCTTCCGGTTTCATTGACACCGGCCGGAATACAAGCTATAATATGTTACGCATTTGTTAAGGAGGTGTCAAGATGAGAACCCAACGAATGAAAACCGGCATCCTTTCCGTGCTTTTCTTCCTGGTGCTTGTCTTTTCCGCCGCGCCGGCCGCAGCCGACACGCTGACCCTGCCGGCGGACCTGAAGGCCGTTGAGGCGGAAGCCTTTTACGGCGATACCTCCATTGATTCCGTGATCCTGCCGGAGGGCGTTGTTTCCATCGGCGCAAAAGCCTTCGCGGACAGTTCCCTTTCGGAGATCACCCTGCCTTCCACCGTTACCGCCATCGCGGAAGACGCTTTTGACAGCTGTTCCCTGAAAACCGTGAAAGCGGCATCGGGCTCCTACGCCTACGGGTGGATGCGGGACAGGGGCTGGATCGCCGAATACCGGGCCCTGCTCGTCGGGGAGCAGCGCTTCATCAAATTCAACAATATCGCTGACCTGGACGCAGGCTACTCCCTGTCGGACAAAGAGCAGCGGAACGTGGGCGACGTGCGCAATTTCACGGCCGAGCTCAAAAACATCGCCGGCCTCCGGGGAGAAACCATCCGGGTGACCCAAAAAATCAACCTGTCCGCTTTTGATGTCCAGAGCGCGATCACGAATACTTTCGCCGATACCCGGGATCAGGATACATCCATTTTCTTCATCGCTACCCACGGGAACAGCGACGGCGACGGCGACCTGATGATGGCCTTTACCGGCGAACTCCGGAACCGGGCTCAGGTGGAAGCCTACCGGGATAACCGCTTCCTGTCCTTTGCCGCCCTGGCTTCCTGGCTGAAGGCATCTGTCAAAGGCCGGGTCATCGTCATCCTGGAATCCTGCGGCGCCGGTTCATCGATCTATGAGGACACGCCAAACAGCAAGGGCCTGGTAACCCAGCGGAACAAGCTGGAAAAGGCGGCCGCAGAAAAGTTTGTGCAGAAAGCCGTCTCCGCCTTCCGCAAGGCGGATCCCGGCGTCCTCCTCTCCCCGGAGGCGGCGGATGAGATCGCGCCGAATTCCACCGGGGACCTCCGCCTCCCCAAATTCTATGTCCTGGCCGCCGCCCAGCATCACGAGGACAGCTGGGGCTGGGAAACCCAGGAAGAGGAATCCAGCTTCAACTTTTTCACCAAATGGCTGATTGAGGGCATGGGCGTCAAAGGGGATTCCCCCGCGGACACGACCGGCGACAATTCCCTGTCCCTGAAGGAATTGTATACCTATGTCAAAAAGTACGACAACTATCCCTTCAACTACCAGGGAATCACCTATTACCAGCATGTCCAGGCCTATCCCCAGGACAGTACCGCCAACCTGCTGAAACTGAAATAATTTCGCCGCGGATGGCTTAAAAAACTCCGGCGCCTGCCATGGGACCGCCGGGGTTTTTATGCTGCGCGTTTTGAGGTCCGGCCGCTTATTTGTCGTTCCTTACCCGGTCTTTTTTCGCGTACAGCCAGTACTGCTCCCCGGTGATGATCCTTTTGAATCCGTTCCGCTTCGCCGCCCGTTTCAGCCGGTTCGTCTTGTTGGTGGTGCACAGGTAGTCGTATCCGTTCTCCGCCATGTACGCCAGCAGGGTATCCCAGTCATGGGGCTCCTGGTTCCAGGCCTGGAACACCGCGGCGGCTTCAGGCTCGATCGGCATGGTGAAACCGTAGGCGTTCCGGCCCCACAACAGCTCGATATCCGCGGAATACTGCCGCACCATCAGCGGCGCCCAGTCCCCGGTGCATACGGCCCGGGGATGTGCATTCTCCTTCAGCATCCGGCTACAGATTTCCGGCAGCTCGTCGTGGATCTTGTAGGCGTTGTACGCGGGCGTCACCGATTCGTCGTTGAACCAGCTGGTCCCCGTCAGGAAGATGATAGCTCCGGCCAGCACCAGCGCCGCCAGACGGATCCACTGGTTTTTAAACCGGCGGATCAGGTCAATGACCGCCATCGCGGTCAGCACGCCCCGGGGCAGGATCCAGAACAGGCGGAAATAGCGCCCGAAGCAGTACTTGTACGCGGGCGGCGTGCACAGCGCGGCCATGATCAGCAGCAGCGGGAACAGCAGCTTCCACCGGATCTCCTTATGGGCGATCCACAGGTACACGGCCGCTGCCAGCGCCGCGATCGTCCAGGCCAGCCGGGCGTATGTCCCGAGGAATACGTACTGCCCCTGGGCAGCCACACCGGTCAGTTCTTTTGTCAGCATCTCTCTCCGCCTCCTCAGTTATACAGGGTATAAACCAGATAGTATCCCAGGAAGAATACCATCGGGAGGCAGCATTTCAGCGTCACCCAGCCGGATTTGTTCCGGATGCCGTAAGCCGCGCCGAACCCGGCGCACATTAGCATCCCCAGCAGGTAGCCCGTGATGGACAGGAAACAGAAGCCCAGCATCACGATATAGAACAGCAGGTAAGGTTTCCAGGCCTTCGGCCGGTCCGCGATCCGCGCGCCAGCCCAGAACCCGAAGGGCACGCCAATGGCAGCCAGGACCGCCTTGCCCTGCCAGATCCGCCACAGCGCCACGTTTTCCAGCACCGCGACGTGATCCCCGAAAATGATCATCAGGAATACCAGGATCACGATTCCGCATTTCGCGAACAGGTTCTCCGGGAAGAAATGGTCCGCCAGCAGCCAGTAAGCGGCCAGCATGCCCAGCATCAGGCTCTGCTGCAGCACGCTGTGGGCGATGATTGCGGCATTCGTATTCGTCACCTTGGCTACATACGCGGTGTACACGATGAACGGCGCCACCGCGTCGCGCTGGAAATCCTGGACCATCCGCGCCGCGGGCAGGCCTGTGGAAGGATCCACCCGGAACAGCGTGTTGCTTTGCACAATGTCCAGCGCTGCAGCCACAAACCGGGCGTCGTCCTTGTCCGGCCGCTGGTGCACCGCCAGCTCGTACGCGAAGTACAAGTATCCCGCGATCATCAGCACCAGGACGATCACCGCTGCAGCTTCCGGTTTTTTCCGTTCCCCGTGGATGATCGTCTCCCGTTTCATCCAAAGATCGCGCAGCAGCAGATACCATCCGGCCAGCGCCGCACCGCCCAGGACCAGGCTCATCCCGATCCACAGCGGGCGGAAACTGCCCTGGAACCAAATCATCGGCACCGTCACCAGCTGGAACAGCGCCCACTGGGTGAACGTCCCCACCAGGTACAGCGCGGCGGGCTTTTTCTTCACGTCCAGCAGGCGGCAGACCAGCGCCCCCACGCCCATGGGCATGGCGACCAGCACCAGGGCCCATAGGATCACATCCCATATCTTCATGGTTCCTCCGTATTTTCCCCTTTATCCCGGTTCCCCTTCCCCGTCCGCGACCCGGTATAACCGGATCCGGTAGGGGCTGTCCGGCCGCTCAAAGGTCTTCAGGTATTCCAGCCCAGTTTCTTCGGCATTCTTTATCTCCACCCCGGCCAGGATATACTCGCATCCCAGCCGTTTCAGGGCTGCCGCGTCCAGGGCCAGGTCCTTCACTTTTTCGTCGTCTTCCGCGGTGAAATAGTAGTTCTTTCCCAACTCCGCCGAAAACAGGTAGCACCGGTTCCCCCAATCGTCAAAGTAGGTCCGGATCAGCTTTTTCTTCGCCAGCTCCCCGGCGACAGCCTCCCGGAAGGCGTGCTTGTATGCCACGTCATAGTTGTTGGAGTAGCCGTCAATGCAGAAAAACCCATAATACAGCGGCACCGATGGATACAGCCCGACGCTTCCGACCTTGTAGCTGTCCTTCGGTTTTCCGATATAATCGTCAATCTCTCTGAACAGCGCCTCGCTGTAAAAGTTCCGGAATGAGGCGTCTGACGTCTTGCTTCCCTTCACAAGCCGGGAAATGTCCTGCTTCAGCGGGCTGGCGTTGAAGATCGTCACCGCCGTCACGGCCATGAACACCGCGAAAAGCGCCGCCGAGGCCCTGCGGGCAAGCTTTCCCCGCTCCATCCCACCGATCCGCGGCATCATCGCCAGGTTCTTCAGCGCCTGGGCCGTCAGCCCGAAGGCCGCCCACCAGATCAGCGGGTTCAGCCAGAACACCCGTTCAAACCGGAAGGAGATGAAAAATCCGCCCACAGCCCGGCGCACCGTATTGAACGCCTCGCATTTCCACGTGGCGTAGATGGCCGATACGAGCGCAGCGCATCCGGCCATGATCCAGATCTTCCGGACCGTGCCCTTCTGCTCCTGATTCCACAGGTCATAAAATACCGCGCCGGCGCCGCAGGCCGCCAGCACCCACGGCACAACGGACGCCTGCGCGCTCTCCGCGTGGTACAACCCGTCATGGAACAGCTCCCTGAACAGTTCGCTCCAGCCGTCCCCCGTGCCGACCTTCCATTCCGTCCTGTGGGAAATAAACCCGGCCCCGCCCAGCACCTGCGCGATCAGGTCCCGGTACAGGATCCCGTAAACCGCAATCAGCACCAGCAGGAACAGGCCCGTTTCCTTCACACCCGGCTTTTTACGCACCAGCAGGACAATCAGCACCGCGAATAGCACCAGCATGTCCGCGAACCCCGCCAGCACAGGCGAGGAAAACCCCGCGAACAGCGCCGCAGCCAGATAGGGCAGTACCCCGCCCTTTTTCTCCCGCGCCTGCAGGTATGCGTACAGCAGCAGCGGCTGGCCCATCACGGCCAGGCCGTATACCGGATAAAAATCCAGCAGGCTGAACAGCATCGCGGCAATATACGCGATCCAGTCCGTGACCTTCCATTTCCGCAGCAGCAGATACATCCCGATGAAGGCGACGGCCCGCACAAAAACGGTATTCAGCAGGAACGCCGCGGCGGGAGACGCGACCAGGTAGAACAGCAGCGTTCCCCAGGAGGCCGGCGTCAGACTCTGCCGGTTGTTTTCCCCGTTCATGAACTCCGGAATGTCCCGGTCCCCCAGGTGTTTCGCCGTCAGCATGTAGGCCGGCACTTCCCCGTCCAGCTGGTCGTGCACGATCACGTACGCGTCCTGCCCCAGGATCACCGACGGCAGCAGCGTCAGCAAAAACAGCAGGATCCCGGCCGCCAGGGCCAGGCTCCGCCTTCCCGTCTGTTTCTCGGTCTTGATCATGTTCTCCCCTTAGTCTTTTCCGTCTCCCACGGTCCATCCGTGCTCCGCCGCGTACGCCGCGATGGTTGAGTCCGGCGCCGCGATCACGTACACGTTCTCCACGCCCTCAAAGGCCGCCGGGTCGATCGTCATGGATTTCGCGTCCACCCTCAGCTCCCAGATCTCCATCCCGCTGAAGGCCCGCGGCCCGATATATCTGCACGCGGCCCCGATGACCACGTTGTTCGCCGCGGCGTTCTCAAAGCTGCCTGCCCCGATCTGCTTCATGCCCGCCGGGATCTCCAGCGTGCCGCTGCCGTTGTGCTTCCCGGTGATCGTCGACGTTTCCTCGTGGTATGTGAAGGTGCCCGTGGTGGTCTTTCCCTCGGTGCCGTAGGGCCAGGCGGTGTGGCCCAGGGCAAAGGCCGATACGGTGCCGGTCATCACCCGCTGGTACTGTCCGCCCCAGTTCGGCGCCGCCAGCGTGAACCGGTGCATGCCCTCCGCCAGCTTCTCCATGTATTCCTGGTAGAGCGCCGGCGCCAGGTCCTTCCACTTGTCCTGCCGCACAAACCAGTTATCTTCCAGCGCTGTGCACACCGGCCAGTCTTCCCCGTCGGAATAGTTCTGCGGCGTGTGCTCCAGGTCCATCAGCTCGTCGCTCACCGCGAAATAGAAGTGCCGGCCGTATTCGTTGTCGCTGCCGTCGTCCCAGGTCAGGTCAAACAGATACCATTTCCCGCCGATCTTCGCCGCGTTCCACGCATGCCCCGCTGACGGTTCGCCGTAGGCATAGCCCGCCACCCGCCTGCAGGCGATCCCGCATTCGTCCAGCAGCAGCTTATACGCCCGGGCATAGCTGTTGCAAACACCCGTTCCGTGGAGCATCAGGGATTCCGCGCTGTAGTAGGTGTAGGTCGTGTCGTATACGCAGTGGTCCAGCACCCAGTCGTGCAGATTCAGCGCCGTCTCATAGGCGTTGGCTCCTTTGTTGGCCGCCGCGACGGTCTTCACCTTGCGTGTCAGGTCGTTCGCCCCGCCGTCCTCCACTGTGATATGGACCTGGCTGCTTGCGGCCAGGTACTGGCTGAATTCGGAGTCATATACACTCACAAACAACACGTAGGTCCCGG
>Ga0265298_10009959_pt1 | contig 11278 bp, 9 predicted proteins | sample AusTroGonzalo_MG_3_FD_193486 | JGI IMG/M metagenome (GOLD analysis project Ga0265298, IMG submission 193486) | Bovine rumen microbial communities from tropical cattle in Woodstock, Queensland, Australia - Gonzalo_01 | ecosystem: Host-associated > Mammals > Digestive system > Stomach > Rumen ...
CGTTGCCTTTCCAGTAGAGCAGGCCGATGACAAGGCCCAGCTTCACGAGCGCATTGACAATGTCCACCAGGGCGATGGTGACGAACCTTTCGTGGACGGTGAACAGGCTCTGGAAGGGGACGTTGGCGATGCCGAGGCAGGCGACGAGGGTGGAGACCTGGAAGACGAACATCGCATCGGCTTCCTTCCCCGGGAGGACGTTCAGGTGGTGGTGGATGTACCACAGGCCGATGGTTTCCAGGATGGCGAACAGCAGGAGCGCTCCGGCGATGTGGATGACATGACAGATGTTGAACATCCGGTTCGTGTCGCCGCCGGGCTTGCCCATCTCGATGTTCATGAAGCGGACCGTCGTCGCGGTGAGCGCGCCCGTGATGAAGGAGATGAGGGCCACGGTGCTTCCGACGGCGCTGTAAAGGCCCACGTCATCGGCTCCCAGCGCCTGCAGAACCAGCCGGCTCGTGATGAGGCCTACGAGGATGGTCACGACCATCCTGACGTAGATGACGACCGTGTTACGGGCGATCCGGATATTGGCGCTGCCTGCCATAACACACAAAGGTAGCAATTATTTTTCAATCCTTTCCGTCAGTTTGTCAGTTCCGGGGCGTGTGGACCGACTTTTGTTGCAGGGTGTCCCGGACTGAAAAATGAAGAAGAATGGGATCGACGAAATGGATCACTGGTTTTCTCGGATGGGTCGCCTTCGGGCCCATCGGCGGACTGATCGGCTTCCTCCTGGGAAAGGCGGTTGAGACTTACATCGACGGCGCACGGCAGCTGCCGGGCGGGGATGACACCTATACGCAGCAGGGCTCCGGCCAGCAGTACCAGCGGCGCACTGGTCCGCAGTATCAGCAGCGCACCCAGCGGGGCGGCTACACCGCCAACGAGCAGCGGAACAGCTTCTTCGTTTCCCTCCTCGTGCTTTCCTCCGCCGTCATCCGTGCCGATGGCAGGACGCTCCAGTCCGAACTGGACTGCGTGCGGAACTTCCTCCGGCAGAACTTCGGTGAGCAGGCGGCCGCGCAGGGCATGCAGATCCTCCAGCAGCTGGGCACGCAGGAAATCAACATCTATCAGGTGGGCGGTCAGATTTCCGCCAACATGAACTATTCCCAGCGCCTGCAGCTCTTCCACTACCTGGTCAATATCGCCACGGTCGACGGGGATTTCGCCAAGGCGGAGAAGAACGTCCTGGAGGTCATCGGCTCCGTCATCGGCCTGACCAACACGGATGTTGCCTCGGTCATCGCGATGTTCTATAAGGAGAAGGGGGACGAATCGGCCTATACCATCCTGGAGATCTCTCCTTCCGCGACGGACGACGAGGTCCGCGCCGCATATCGCCGGATGGCGATGAAGTATCACCCGGACCGGGTGTCCACCCTAGGCGAAGACGTCCAGAAGGCAGCCGCGCAGAAGTTCCAGCAGGTGCACGACGCCTATGAGAAGATCAAGAAGATGCGGGGGATGAGCTAGCGCTTGATTTCGCTATATAACTGAATGAAAATATCTTTCGACGTGCGCTTGGTGAAAACCGAGCGCATGACGTTTCGGGCCGTGGCGTACATGATGGACGCGTGGGAGGACGGGTCCGACCGGTCGGCGAAGAGGTACTTCAGGCGGCGGAGGGCTTCCACGCACCAGACGAAGCTGCCCAGCAGGAAATACTTGACCGGCTTCCCGCCGCTGTAGAACTGCAGGGCGCCGCGGACGCGGGTGGGCTTGATGGCGGCCTCCAGCCGGGAGACGGTGCCGCCGGCGAGGTGGGTGATGGTGACGTCGGCATCGGCCCAGACCGTATAGCCCATGTCATTGACCTTGTGGCCGAGGGCGATGTCCTCCGGGGTGAAGGTGTAGGTCTCGTCGAACCAGCCGGCCTCGCGGAAGACGGGGGTCTTGATGAGGAAGCAGGCCCCGTTCACCGTCCAGGTGCGGAAGAGGCCGTCCTTCATGGACCAGGGCGTCGGGACGGTTTCGTCCACGCGGTGGAGGTAGTGCTTCACATAGCGCCAGGCCGTCCAGGGCGCGCGGCCGTTGGTCTGCACCCGGCCGTCGGGAAAGACGATCTTCGGGGAGACGACGGCAGCGTCGGCGGGGAGGCGGCCGAAATCGTCCACCAGGCGGTCGATTACCGGCATCGACATAAGCGTGTCGTCATTGACGATGAAGCAGTAGTCGCTGTCTATTTGTCTGAGAGCCAGGTTGTTGTTCTCTGAAAAACCCCGAAGCTCGCGGCTTTCGACAACCTTGATGTCCGGCCAGTCCGCCTTTAAGCGCGTGAGGTTTTCCTCCGAGAACATGTAAGCGACCACCCAGACCTCATAGGGGACGGAGGTATGGGCGCGGATGCCTTCCAGGCACGGATACAGGAGATCCGGCCGGTTCATGCACACGATGACGACGCTTACTTTCGGCATAACAGGGCGAAGTTACCAAATTTATCCGACAATCCACTTTCCGACCTTCGGGATCTTCTGGACAAGGACGCAGGCGACCGCGACGGCGACGAAGGAAAGGAGGGCCGTGCCGATGATCTGGACCGGCGTGGTCCAGATGCCGAGGACGCCGTCGTTGCCGAGGCCGAGCGCACCGCGGAGCCAGGCGGAGATGGCGCCCAGGATGAGAAGATGGCACAGGTACATGCCGTAGCTGGCGTTGGAGACCGGGAGGAGCACCTTCTCGTAGAACTTGCCGCCGGTGCGGATCTTCCGGAACACGAGGATCCAGCCGATAGTCATCAGCGCCACGCCGAAGGTGTCGTTCAGCCAGGGACCTTCCCAAAGGGCGGCCAGGCCGACGGGACCTTCGATGGGGAAGACGCCGTGGCAGTCGGCCCAGACGCATCCCAGGAAGCCGCCGGTGCAGATGGCGAAGCCGGCGAGGAAGACGGGCAGGGCGATGCTCAGGGTGCGGCCCCAGGACAGCTCGCCCACGAACTTGCGGAAGTATAGGCCCAGGAGCATGTATCCCACGAAACCGCTCAGGTAGTAGAACACGCCATAGGCGTTCCAGCTTGCCTCGCCCCAGAGGGGGAACTTGGCCGCGTTCGGGATGCCGGAGGGACCGTAGATGACCGGCGCGGGGCCGCCCACCAACTGACGGATAAGCGGTATCAGCGTGGTAAACAGCCAGATACCTAGGTAAACCTGAAGTTCCCGTTTACCCACTTTCTCCGCCCAGGGCGACAGCAGCGGCATGATCAGATACAGGCCGATGATCATGTAGACGAACCACATGTGGCCGGCCGCGTAGTTGAAGTTCAGGAGGAGGTCCTTGAAGTTCTGCACGGGCTCGCCCCAGACGAGCGCGTAGACGACAGTCCAGACGAGGAACGGAATCAGGATCCGCTTCGCCCGCCGCTTGAAGAACTCCCCGGTGGAATAGTGCAGGGGGAACTGCAGGTAACTGGAGGCGACGACGAAAAGTGCCACACAGGCTCTCGGGAGCACGTTCAGGAAGGAGACCCAGAGGGCATCGGACTTGGTGAGGATCAGGGAACCTTCGCCGCCCAGGTAGAAGGGCTCGCAGCTATGGGTTGCCATCACGAGGAAGCAGGCTGTCACTCGCAGCCAGTCCAGCCAGATTTCGCGTTGCTTGTTCATCGCTTGATACGGTATTCTTTCTCGTGTCCGAGAACAGTGCGTTCCGCCACCGAGCGCAGGTAGGCGGCGGTTTCCGGCGCCAGGCCGCAGGTGGCGACATCGCCCCGGAACGGCTTTCCGGTCAGGACCAGGTAGTTGATGCAGCACTTGAGGTAAGAGCCCGCGGCGGACTGATGCTTAAGGTCGGGATCGAAGAGATTGATGTCCGGCCGTTCGGCCCGTACGGTATTGAAACCGACGCCGATGGGGGAGAGCCAGGCATCGGCCTTGCGGGCGATGACAGCAGCGCCTTTGTCGATGTATCTGTCCAGGTTCGCGGCGGTGCCGAAGCCGCCGGATTCCGAGCCCTCATACGACCAGGTGCGCTCCAGGATGATCTGGCAGTCCGGCGAGGCCTGGAGGATGCGGCGCTTGAGTTCGAGCGTATTTGCGAGCACGTCCTTCCGCTTGTCGCGGGCATAGAGGGCGGCGTTGTTGCTGTAGTCTTGGATGAAGGCGTAGGCATAGCTGCCGGCGGCGATGGCTTCCGAGGTCTTGGGAAGGTTGAGGTGCTGGCCGAAGGTCTGGCCGCCCTTGAGGTATTCGCCCAGCCGGAGGTCCAGCCCCTGGCTCCGGGAGATCTGGAGCAGCATCGAGTCGCAGTCGTGGAAGTATGTGAAGGAATTGCCGACGAGAAGGACGCGCCTTCCGTCATAGCCGCCCTCGGGCAGGGCGAACTTCTGGGCCCAGGCGGCGCTGCAGGTCAGCGTCAGGGCGAGCAAGATGGAGAACAATCGTTTCATATAGCCAAGATACGCATTTTATTCGTAACTTTGTGCCAGTCATGAAGATTCTTGTCATCGTCGTCACATACAACGGCCTGAAGTGGCTGGACCGGTGCCTCGGGAGCGTCCGCGCCTCGGAGGTCCCTGCGGACCTGTATGTGTGGGACAATGCCTCCGCCGACGGTTCCGCGGACTTCGTCGCCGCCCAATACCCCGAGGCAAAGCTCACCCGCAGCGCCGACAACCTTGGCTTTGCCGCAGCCAACAACATGGGCATGCGCTATGCCCTCGAAGAAGGCTACGACTACGTCTACCTCCTGAACCAGGACGCCTGGATCGAACCTTCTACCCTCGGTACCCTCGTCTCCTTCTCGGAGGCCCATCCGGAGTATGGGGTGTTAAGTCCGCTGCAGATGACGGACGGCTTCGCCGCTCTCGACAAGCAGTTTGCGCTTGTCTCGCGGGAGTCGCCGCTGCGCCGCATCATGGCCGCCCATTGGCTGGTGCCTTGCAGGGTGCTGGAGAAAGTGGGGCTGTTCTCGGACCTTTTCCCGATCTATGGCAACGACGACAACTGGTGCGACAGGGCCCGGTATCACGGGTTCAAAATTGGCGTCGTTCCGGAGGCGAAAGCCGTGCATGACCGGGCGTATCGGGAGGAACCGAAGGAGAAAGTGATCTATCGGAACTACTACATGGGCTCCCTGGTGCGTCTGTGCGACGTCAACCGTCCGCTCTGGGAGCGATTCCTGTATGTGTGCCTGTTTACGGCCGTGAAGGCTGTGAAATATGGCAGCTGCCTGCCTTTCAAGCACTTCCGTTCGCTGGTCAAGAAGCTTCCGGAAATCAGGAAAGCGCGTGAAAACAGCATTTGATTATCCGGTTATTTATACGTATATTTGTAAGTTTTAGAATTGTACTGAAAGATTTGAAGTAGTTAAGAAGCATTTATGGCACTCGCAGATATTCTGAAGAAGGTTTTCGGATCCAAATCCGATCGCGATATGAAGTTGGTGAAGCCGATGCTGGACAAGGTCCTCGCGGCCTATCCCGGCATCGACGCACTGTCCAATGACGAGCTCAGGGCCCGCTCCGCGGCCCTCCGCGCCAAGATTTTCGAAGTGGAGAAGCCCTTCGAGGACCGCATCGCCGAAATCAAGGCCGAGATGGAGAAAGACATCCCCGTCGCCCAGAAGGAATCCCTCGCCACCGAATCCGACAAGCTTGTCAAGGACGAGGACGACGCCATCGAGAAGTGTCTCGACGAGATTCTCCCCGAGGCGTTCGCCATCATGAAGTCCACCGCCCGCCGTTTCGCGCAGAACGAGACCATCACCGTGACCGCCACGGACTTCGACCGCAACCTCGCGGCCCTCGGCCGTGACTTCGTCAGCATCGAGGACGACAAGGCCGTCTGGCGGAACCACTGGCTCGCCGGCGGCAACGAGGTCACCTGGGACATGGTCCATTACGACGTCCAGCTCATCGGCGGTATCGTCCTGAACGGCTCGCTCAAGACCAACAAGGAGCAGCGCGGCAGCATCGCCGAAATGGCGACCGGTGAAGGTAAGACCCTCGTCGCCACCCTCCCGGTGTTCCTGAACGCGCTCGCCGGCAAGGGCGTCCACGTCGTTACCGTCAATGACTACCTGTCCAAGCGTGACTCCGAGTGGATGGGCCCGCTGTACCAGTTCCACGGTCTCAGCGTCGACTGCATCGACAAGCACCAGCCCAACTCCGACGCCCGCAAGAAGGCGTACGACTGCGACATCACCTTCGGCACCAACAACGAGTTCGGTTTCGACTACCTCCGCGACAACATGGCCACCCGCATGTCGGACCTCGTGCAGCGGAAGCACCATTACGCCATCGTCGATGAGGTTGACTCCGTCCTGATCGACGACGCCCGTACCCCGCTCATCATTTCCGGTCCGATGGCGAAGGCCGCCGACGACGAGCAGTTCATGGAATACCGCCCGTACGTCGAGACCCTGTACAACAAGCAGCGCACCCTGGTGAACCAGACCCTCAACGACGCCAAGAAGGCCATCGCCGCCGGCGACGAGGCCGAGGGCGGCAAGCTCCTCCTCCGCTGCTACAAGGGTCTGCCTAAGTATCAGCCGCTCATCAAGTTCCTCTCCGAGCAGGGCATGAAGGCCCTCCTGCAGAAGGCCGAGGCCTACTACATGCAGGACAACGAGCGCGAGATGCCGCAGGTCACCGACGAACTCTACTTCGTCATCACCGAGATCCAGAACAGCGTGGACATGACCGACAAGGGTCACGACGTCCTCGCGCAGTCCGTCTCCGACCCGAACTTCTTCGTGCTCCCGGACATGGGCTCCGCCATCGCGGAAATCACCCACGATCCCAACCTCAGCGCTGCCGAGAAGGCCGAGAAGAAGGACGCCCTGATGGAGGACTTCTCCCTCAAGAGCGAGCGTGTCCACACCGTCATCCAGCTCCTCAAGGCCTATGCGATGTTCACCAAGGACATCGACTACGTGATCGTGGACAACAAGGTCAAGATCGTCGACGAGAGCACGGGCCGTATCATGGAGGGACGCCGCTGGAGCGACGGTCTCCACCAGGCCGTGGAAGCCAAGGAGAACGTGAAAGTGGAGGCCGCGACGCAGACCTTCGCGACCATCACCCTGCAGAACTACTTCAGAATGTACCACAAGCTCGCCGGTATGACCGGTACCGCCGAAACCGAGGCGGGTGAGTTCTGGAGCATCTACAAGCTGGACGTCGTGTCCATCCCGACCAACCGGCCGGTCATCCGCGACGACCAGGACGATATCATCTACAAGACCAAGAAAGGCAAGTTCAACGCCGTCATCAACCGCGTGGTGGAACTGACGAACGAAGGCCGTCCGGTCCTCGTGGGTACCACGGACGTGGAAACCTCCGAGCTCCTCGCGCGCATGATGCGCCTCCGCGGCTTGCATCCGAACGTCCTGAACGCGAAGGAGCACGCCCGTGAAGCCGAAATCGTGGCCCAGGCCGGTCAGAGCGGCAAGGTCACCATCGCCACCAACATGGCGGGCCGTGGTACCGATATCAAGCTCACCCCGGAGGTCAAGGCCGCCGGCGGTCTCGCCATCATCGGCACCACCCGTCACGACTCCCGCCGTGTGGACCGCCAGCTGCGCGGTCGTGCCGGCCGTCAGGGCGACCCGGGTTCCTCGACCTTCTACATCTCCCTGGAAGACGACCTGATGCGTAAGTTCGGTTCCGAGCGTATCGCCGGCGTCGTGGACAAGCTGGGCATGGCCGACGACGAAGCCCTCGTCTCCGGCATGCTTTCCAAGTCCATCGAGACGGCCCAGAAGCGCGTTGAAGAGAACCACTTCGGCTGGCGTAAGCGCACCCTCGAATACGACGATGTCATGAACTACCAGCGCGAGGCCGTCTACGCCCGCCGCCGCAACGCTCTCTCCGGAGAGCGCATTGAGATCGACGTCCAGAACATGATGTCCGACACGGCCAACATCATCGCCGAAAAGGCCGAGGGCATGGACTACGCCTCCTTCGAGGAATACGTGATCGCCACCCTTTCCATCGACCTGGGCTTCGACGCCGAATTCTACGAGCACGCCAAGCCCGCGCAGATCGCCGACAAGCTCTGCGCCCACATGCAGGAGGTGTATGACCGCCGCATGGACGCGATGGTGGAGAAGGTGAACCCGATCATCAAGCAGGTCTTCGAGAAGCAGGGATCGATGTACGAGAACATCGCCATCCCCATCTCCGACGGCAAGCGGATGCTCAACCTCTCCGTGAACCTCAAGAAGGCCTACGAGACCGAAAGCCGCGAGGTGGCCAAGGCCCTGAGCCGCTCGGTCATCCTCTATGAAATCGACGAATACTGGAAGCAGCACCTGCGCGACATGGACGACCTCCGTCAGAGCGTCCAGAACGCCGCGTACGAGCAGAAAGACCCGCTCGTGGTCTATAAGCTGGAGAGCTACAACCTCTTCTCCCAGATGCTGGAGGAGCTGAACGAGGCCGTCCTGACCTTCCTGCTCCGCGCCTTCATCCCGCTCCGCGACGCCGACGAGGCCCGCGCCCCGCGCCCTGCCACGCAGCCGCGCCGCGACCTCTCGCAGATGCGCACCAACGACCCTTCCCAGCTCTCCACCAACGCCGAGCAGAAATCCCGCATGCCCGTCCACGTGGACAAGAAGGTGGGCCGCAACGACCCCTGCCCCTGCGGTTCCGGCCTCAAGTACAAGAACTGTCACGGCAAGGGACTTGTGTAATCCCTGTCATTCCGAGCGAAGAATCTATTAATATCAAAATATGGCAAAACCAATGGAACCTGTCAATGTGAATGAAGTGAGCCGGATCTCCGCCGGTACCACTTTCAAGGGTGAAATCACCACTCCTACCGACATCCGCGTCGATGGCACCTTCGACGGCAAGATCTGCTCCAAGGGCCGCGTCGTGGTGGGCGAGAAAGCCCAGATCAAGGGCGACATCATCTGCCAGAACGTCGACTTCACCGGTACGATGCATGGCAATTTCTATGTGAAGGACACCCTCTGCCTGAAGGGGGGCTGCACCGTGGACGGCGACCTGAACATCAAGCGCCTCCAGGTGGAACTGGACGCCAAATTCAACGGCAACTGCCGCATGATCAGCGAGGCCGAGTTCGACAAGATCGTGGCTCAGATGACCGGACGTCCGCTCCCGCAGCAGCCTCAGCAGCCGCAGGCTTCCCAGCCTGCCCAGCCGCAGAAATAATTGATAATCTATTGAAGTATAAGAGGTAAAACATTGTAGTTTTGCCTCTTAACTTTTTTGTTTTGGAGAAGAAAGAACAATATCGTCTCTTAGAGCGCCAGCTGTCCGCCCTCCTGGAAGGTGAGACGGATACCGTGGCGAAGATGGCCAACATGGCCGCCGTCCTTCACGAAGCCTTCGGCTTCTGGTGGACCGGCTTCTACCGTGTGGCGGGGGATGAACTCATCCTCGGCCCCTTCCAGGGACCGGTCGCCTGCATGCATATTCCCTTCGGGAAGGGCGTATGCGGAACGGCCTGGGCGAGGGAAGCGTCGGTCGTCGTTCCGGACGTCGAAGCCTTCCCCGGACACATCGCCTGCAGCAGCGCCTCCCGGAGCGAGATCGTCGTCCCGGTCTTCGGCGGCGACGGGAAGGTGACGGCGGTGCTTGACATCGACAGTGACCGCCTGGCCACTTTCGACGAGGAGGACCGCATCGGGCTGGAGCGCATTGTCGGGCTCCTTTGATTTGGAACTTTCGCTTTTTCAGCGTATCTTTGCAACCCTTTCGGGCGATTAGCTCAGTTGGTTTAGAGCACCTGCCTTACAAGCAGGGGGTCGACGGTTCGAATCCGCCATCGCCCACCACCGACCACGGGGGTGTTTTGGTTTTGACAGCGTTGACGCTGGACGGTAAGCACGCCGGGCGTGGGGACCTTGCCCGTAAATCTCAGATCCCGAACAATCAGTTGCCAACAACAACTATGCACTCGCTGCCTAATTGACCAAGTCGATTAGCTTAATCCGCGACGCCTAGGCTGCGCCGCCGACGAGTATCCCTCGGACGTTCCGCCCGGTATCGGCCGATCCAGGGGTATCATTCCGACCGGGACGCACCGGTGGACGCCTTTAAAACCGGCCAAGACTCAAAGGCTAAGGTCGTCTTCGCCCGCCATCCGGCAGGGGCGGCTCGAAAACCAAAGGACGGATAAGCGTGTAGAAAGCTGCCTGGTGTAGCGTTTGGACAGCGGTTCGAGTCCGCTCACCTCCACAAAAAAAGAGAGCCAGCGCGGCTCTCTTTTTTTGTGCAGGTGATCCTGCTAATGCCAATGCTCTCTTTTCCACTTAGCCGATTCTATCCCGCTGGATATGATGAAGGTAACCGGGATTGCAACGGCAATGGCACCAAACGTTATCAGGGTGTTTGTCCAGAATCTACTGCTTGCTTTGCCCCGGGCGGTATCGGGGACGAGTTGATTGGTCTTAACTAGATAGCAGAAGCCTTCCGGATTCAGGAAGAAGTGCATATACTCCTTCTCCTCACTGAGTTTCGTTGTATAGTCGTCGAACATAAGACTCTTCTCCGTCTTCAAGACGGTGGAAACATTTTCGTATACAATGATGCTTCCATCCTTACCGTCAGAGGCGATGCGGTCCGGAGCGCCGTAGTCTTGGACGATGTCGCTATACTCCTTCCCGGCCCATCTTTGGGTCAGTTCCTCCTCTACAGTCGGTAATTGCTCATATCGCCTCGCAGCCCCACAGGAGGTCATCGCAGCCAGCACCGTGGCAACGATGCAAAAATCAACTATTCTACGCATAGGTCAAATCATTTGTTGGGGTGACCTATCGCAAAAGCTGTGCCTTGATTAGGGGCCAAGTGCCGTTTTTCTGTCGCAAATATCTGTGATAACGAGGTGAATACAGAAAAAATATAATTCGTATCTTTGTAAGAGATGGACAGGATTAAAGCGTTTGAATCCGATTTCAGGACGTATTACCGCCCATTGTGTCTGTATGCGCTCCATTATCTGGGGGATCCGGATGTGGTGGAGGATGTGGTGCAGGAGAGCTTTACGGCGCTTTGGCGGCAGGAGAAGCCTGTGGCCAATGTCAAGGCCTGGCTGTATTCGGCCGTTCGGAACCGCTGTGTCGATGCGCTTCGCCGGACGGGGAAGACCGAGCCCCTGCCCTGTGATACGGAAGGGCCCATCACCGACGACGAGGCGGAGAATCGTTCCGCACTGGAAGCCAGCCTCTGGACAGCCGTGGACGCCCTGCCCGAAATGCGTCGCAAATGTCTCCTGATGGCCAAGCGGGACGGCCTGTCCTACAAGGAGATAGCCGACGAACTAAATCTGTCTGAAAATACCGTTCGCAACCACATCTCCCGGGCCCT
>Ga0265298_10009960_pt1 | contig 11278 bp, 6 predicted proteins | sample AusTroGonzalo_MG_3_FD_193486 | JGI IMG/M metagenome (GOLD analysis project Ga0265298, IMG submission 193486) | Bovine rumen microbial communities from tropical cattle in Woodstock, Queensland, Australia - Gonzalo_01 | ecosystem: Host-associated > Mammals > Digestive system > Stomach > Rumen ...
ATACTAAACTCATTTCTTCTACGAACGAATTACCGAGTTTAATATAGTGTGTACCATTAAGATCTAAAGAACCGGCTTGAAATTCCCTGGGGACTCCTAAATAACTGTCCACGCCATCTAAAAATACATGCTCAAGCAGATTTCTGTTATCAGCAACATATTGGTCATATGCAGCGTCTTTTCCTTGATCGTACAAGAAATAATTGTGCATTCTATATGCACCACACATATCAGAAATTTCTTTAGATGTCATTGCACCGTCGCCGTTATACTGTGCTGTGCGCCAAGCAGTTGATATAGCACGGGCATCTGCATGATCAAACCAGTACACAGCATTATAAAGCATATATTGCGTAAATGGGAAAAAGTCTTCTAAATGTCCTAACCCGGCATAATGGAACTGTGTACTTATAACATGTTCCATTGCTTCTGAAACAGACAAACCTTCATCCATAAATGTTTTGTACAGTGCGAGTCTTGCGCGAGTTTCAGCATTATTAAACACGGCTTTATTGTGTTTAAGTATTGGGAATTTGGCTAATGTATCGCCCCAGGATTGCACAACAGGGTGATACCCATAGAATTTCGCATCGAGCATTTTGATTTGATCATCTGTGAGCATAATTCCTTTTAATTTTTTCATACAATCATCATGTATTGCAGTAAGATGATTTTTAATTTGAGCATTACTTAATCCGCGGTATTTGATAGAACCATACACACTATCAAACGCTTTACTGACTTCTTCTGCAACATTAGCGTCGATATCGGTTCCGTCCATAATATACTGCACAGCATTTTTTCTAAGTTCAGCTGCAGTAAGTTCTGAAAGTGTGTCACCTCCACAAGTGTGCTCATAAACGTACAGTAAGTTAAATTTATCGAGTTCTTCTAAATTACCTTTAAAATACTGTGCTATTGTTGAGCTGTCTACACAGCCATACTCTACCTCAATATTTCGGTAAACATTAGAATACTCCTGTGCATCGTTAACTGCCCACACATAATTTTTGAAAAAGTTGGCGATACTTGCGTTTGACTGGAGAACTTCATTTACAGCCTTTACTGTAGAATCAACCATATTTCTAATGCCAGTAGCTACATTGCCGTACAGCCACATATTTACAATAGGACTTCTAATGCAATCTCTGTACAGTTTGTACACCTGTGAAATAAATTCGGGGGTTCGTTGCATTTTAAGAGCTATATTAGTAGCCTTATTCCAATCAGATAAAATATCATACATTGGTTTATCAATACATATTGTGTTTTCTATTATATCGTTGAAAGTACCGACGGATAGTTGTGAAGTATAATCAACGAGTTTAAATTTATTTCCATCCTGAACAAATCTGCACACGCGCTGATTTTGTTTTTTAAGCATCATGATAATGCGTTCAGTATTTTCTGTTTCTGATAACATTGGGTCAAGCGGTATAGCGTGTACAATATGGCTTGTTTTCATGTACGTACTATTAAGAACAGACCCTAAATCATGCACAGCAGAAATATTTTTACGAACCTGGTGTGTGCTTTGTGCCAATCCTGAGAATGCATTATCTGAGTAATATGGGTTAATTAACTGTTTTAAATCTGCATCTGTCCACATATTGCAGCTATATAATTCATCAGCCCAATCACTAAATCTTCCGCTTAAATCTAAAATAGCGCCGGGTTTATCTGCAAAAAACAATTCATTAAATGATTGTATGTGACTTGCATTCATAAGGGAATAATCACTACCACCAAAAGAAGCATGCCGCATACCATTATTGAATTGCTCCGAAGCATTATGAAAATCTATTGCTGCGTGGTTATATTTTTTAAAAATATCATCTGCGCTTTCTTCGAAAAGTTCTGGCACAGTAATTCTAAACAACATTCTGTTTTTTATTTTCATGGCTTCATTAGAGAATGTTATAGAATCAATGTTAAGCCCATAAGCGCGCCAGCGCTCAAAAATTTGGTCAAGATCTATGCCCTGCATAACTGCTGAATTAGGATCAATAACTAATCCACCACAGCAATTTCTGATGAGGTGTGTTTTTAGTGCTTTTTCGTTTAAATCTAACACGCTTTTAACGGAATCTTTCCTTGCATTAAGACTCCATTCTTGTATAGTATTTGACCACGCGTTTGCTGCTCGCTGTGTTGCTATGCGTTCTACGAGCTCATCGTCAAGTCCTTCTTTCAGTAATTCCGCTTTAGCAGTTGCGTATACTTCATTAAATGTATTTTCGAAACTGTCGTAAAGTCTTAAAATAGGATTCATTACAGACGCTGATTGTAAAGCAGTAATTTTATCAACAGCGCTTACTTTATTGTGCTCGGTAAATAAGGCATTAACTGCAGTCTTAAAATCATCAAGAGATTCTACAGATGAACGCGCACTAAATAATTCATTTAATTGTCTTGCAAAAGCAACAGCTTCTTCAGAGTTGTCTAAATATTTTATTAAGCACGGATCTAAAAGCGTATCTGTATAATCTACGACACTTGTGCGTAAAAAATTATATCCTGAATCTGAAAGCAAACTGTATTCTTTAGGAGCGGCCGCACGAATATCGAGCATTAGTTCGTCATAAACTTCTTTCGGTGTACGCGAATCTAAAAAGTCTGCTGCATTCAGTATATCGTCAAGTTCATCTGCTGTAGTTGCCATGCTTGCGATACGTCCATTGTATAGCGCAGCAGCAGATAAATCATTGACGGAAGCATTTTGCAGCTGCTCAGCAAACCAGCGATTTACAGAATATAACTGCATAGTATCTAAATCGTCTAATTTTATTGCGCGAGCAATCTTGCCAGTAAATGAGTCTTCGTCAAATACTGTTAAGAATTTTTTATAAATGGTTTTATAATTAGTTCGTATTGTTTCAAGGTCTGCGCCATACATAACACAATCAAATCTACGTATACTACCACGAATTTGATTTAATCGCTGTGCAGTTGAATAAACGCTATCGGCTTTTCTAATATAATGTGGCTTTGCTTTAGATAGTGGATTGTAAGAGTCATCAGGAAAAGCAAATAAATCAATCCACTCATCGACGACAGATGTTTCCATAATCTTATGTAGCCCAAGCATATCAGAAGTTTCTGAAAGCGCACGCATAACTTTTTTGCGAACACCTGCAGATGATCCTGAGGCGGTTTGAACTACTGAACGAAGTAGATCAAAATCCACATACATAGTCATTACATCACCGAGTTCGTTGTACATGGTTACGTCAATACTGTTCGTAACATTGTGCACGGCTTGTTTTATATAATCGATATGCTGTGTAAAAACATCTTGTACATTTATTTTATCCATAGCCTTAAATGCTTCTTCGAGCATACCGGCGCAAGTTATTTTTGGATCATATGCTATGGCTGGAGCGATGCCCAGCGTTGCGCTTCTTGATTTTGCTATATCAATAGCAGATTCGACAGAGCGCTTTAACGCAGCAACTGATTCAGAAGTAAATATATAACTATCATATTTAGAACCGCGCAGAACATCAGCAAAATCAATAGCGCCAGATGCACTAATATTGGCACCACTTGCTCTCAGTAAATCATTTATATATTTATTATTGCCAGTAAATGCATCAGAACTATTAAAACCTATAAATCTAATTGTTTTATTTTGCGAAAGCGCAAGTTCTTTTTGTTGTTCTATATATTCTCTTATTTGTTTTTTCATATCTGGTGTGGTTGAATATCCACTTGGAGATAACGCATAATAATCTTTCATAACAGCATCTGCAGATTTGCCGTAAGCGCTACCAGCATATGAATCAGCAACAAAAAGAGGATTATTAAGGTTGCGAAAAACAATAGGATCATCGTCACTACCGAGTATATGGAAAGCAATATCTGACGGATCAGCAGATTTTGCAGACTTGTTCATTGAAAATACAATATCTATGTATTTATCGCTTTTAGCATATACATCTGAATTTTCAGAAATAATTTTTTCAATAGTGCGAGTATTTGCAGCAACGTCTACTGTGTTTGCACCATACTCAAACAGTTCTTCATATGCGCCGTTGTGTTTAGCGACTTGCGCAGTAGCATCATATAAAACTGCCTCAACTATTTTATCGGCAGCAACTGAGGGAGAATTGGACTGCACAATGCTGTTGATAATTGTCGGATTTCCTGAAATAGAATCCATAAATGTCATATATGCCACACCATCTACACCGGCATCGCTTAATGCTTTGCTTATAACGCGACTTGCTTCCATCGCAGATGCGTTTTGTATTATAGAATCAACATCAAGAACGTCAGAAAGCTCTTCAGGTAATCTCCACGCAGAAGATTCCTCAAGCAATCTGAGTGTTCTTGATAGTTGGCTATTAGAATCAGTTAACATGTCTGTTAACATTTCCATTTCTTTGTTATTTGTTTGTGTTATAACATTTGCGCCTTTATGTGGCATAATGCTATACATGGTTTGTCTGTCATACAAACCGAGTTTGTCTATTTCTTTCTCACTACGGAGCACATGCTGGGATATTTCTTCAGCGCTTATATTATATTCCTTAAACTCTTCAGCTAATTTATTAGATAATTCTCTGACAAGTTTACTGCGATCTCTGAAGTTTTTACCGGCAAACTCACCTATATTATCTAAATATCCTACGCCTCCTGTGCTGTCGTAAATAATATTCTTTTGAAAATCTTCAACAGCAGGAATATAGATATTTTTTATGCTGTCGTAATATGTGCTAACAGCATTATCAACAAACTCGATAGTTGCGTTATCGAGATAATTGTCGAGGTAACCTAAAGATACTGCATCAAGAGCATCTTCAGCATTAACAACAGCATCAAATAATATATTTTTATTTTCACTGGATAATAGATCTGGATTTAATGTAGATGCAAAGTATTTAATATCATCCGATAAAGTACAGGCTATGTCTTGAATCATTTCAGGATGCATAGCCACATTTACAGGACTGAATAATGCTGAAAATGTTTTAAACGCACCGTCTTTATTAGTATATATTTCTGCACGAATACTAACTGATGCAAGATGTTCGTTAATGTTATCTATGATTTTTTGTACATCAGCAACTTTATTACTTGTTATAACAGCATTGTATGCGTTATCAAATACTTTTAATATAGTTTCTGTGTCAGAGCTATATTTCTGAAGTTTATTTAAATTGTTACGAAGCACAGAATACATATCATCAAAATTATCGTATCCATATTTTTGAGCAAACTCTAATAATGAGTCTATGCCTCCTGATTTTAAAGTATTTGTTAATTCTGTAACAATACTGTTTGTATAATTGTTTATTGCAGAACGCATAACAAGATGCTGATATTCCTTATAAGTTCCAAGAATATCAGATATATCGTCTGTTCCTATTTTGTTAAACAGCGGTAAATAAAATTCATTTTCAAGAGCTGTAATTAGTTTATTCATTCCAACGCTGTCTAACGCAGAATCAAAATTCATTTCTGCTATACGCGCCATTGCTTGTTTGCCTGTGACAGTTGCTTGTTGTAATGTTTCTGCACTAAGTTTTCCTACTTCTGCAAGTGCTTTTATATGTTTTATTCCGCGCCAAATAACCGTAACAGCGCCAGCTGCCGGACAGGTAATTTTAAATAAAGTCATCTGCAGGTCTTGTAATGCATTGTCAACATCTCGTAATGTTTTTGTTATAACAACACCTTTGGTTAATGCAAAAGATTTTCCTATAGCATCAGGAGCTATTTTATCTAATGAATTTACAGCATTAAGTAAAAATTTATCTTTACCTATGTCAGCAACTGCTTTAGCAATTTCATCGCTATCAGTAAGAGCTAATCTTAAAAACTCATCTTTTTGTGTGCGTATAAATAATTCGGCGACATCATCTATATCGTCACGAAGAATTTGTTTTGTCAGTTTATATGTTGCTTTACGTAAAAGTTTACGGGTGGCAGAAGATGTAATAAATTCTTCTGCGTATTCTTTTGTAACACCAGAATTTATTAAAGTCTCTTTGAGAGCATCGGCTGCGGCAGTGCGAAGTGCTTTGCCTCCGGCCAATGTTGTTATAAAACCAGATACAGCCTTGGGTATAGTGACCCAGTTCATAATATCAGTGAAAAACCCAACAGCTACTGATTGAAGAAGATTATAATTTGATCCGCTTTTATTTCTTAAATCAGACGCGTCTAAATAAATATAATCTGACGTTGTTGTAGAACTACGCTCAACTTCAAGCATAGTGTATGCCATGCGAACCGCGTCAATTTTTCCACGGTAATCTGTGCCATAAACTTCTTTATAAGCATTTTGAAGTTTTTGCCACTTGGGATCGTCTGAATAGCGATCTGGGTGACGCGCCATAACAAATGCAGCATATTCTTTTTGTATGCTAAATGTATCAAATACATCGAGATTTGCCATAACATTACTAAAAATTACACTTTTACACTGTGAAAAAATATAATTATTTTGTCCGGCAAGTTCTGCGTAAGATATTTTTTTGTTTTTATATGCTTCTTTTGCTTTATCATATTCGGCTGTAGCTGTTTTTATAACATCTATGGGACTTTTTACAGCATCAACTATTGCCATGCTGTTTGTGTATAACGTAGAACCATAGTCTACGGTTTCCCAAAAAAGTTTATACCAGTCCAACCAAGAAGGATTATTGTTCGCGGTTACTTCTCCGGTAACCGGATCCGTTTTATAAAAAATCTGCACAGTAGGATCATAGTTATAAAGATCCATCATTTTAACCATGATTTGTCGCGTAAGCGCACCAACACTCTCGCCTTTTTCGGGATGTATTGTACAGCTATCCCAGATATTATATTGTTCAACTGCTTTGCCCATAGCGCTTGATATATCAGCGTAGTGTTGAATTGTATCGCTATTAAGAAATACTGGACAATCTCCGTATTTTTCTCTTCGTTTAGATAATTCCATATACGCAGCAATTAAAGATGCATGATGAGTATCGTCGAATGCTGTGTTTGAATACTGCGAAATAAATTTTTTATCATTTATATCTTTTGCAGTAGTAGCTTCGTTAATAAAGTTTTCTCTATTTTCTATACGTTGTTTTAATAACTGATACTGCGCTTCGTCTTCCGCAGTCCATTTAGCTAATTCTGTTTTCGCTGTAGTGTATTTGTTATACACAGCAGCATATTCTTCGGCATATCTTTGTGCTTTAGCATAACTTTCATTATAACGCTCTTGAAGTCTTGTGAGAGTTTTTAATGCGCGGTTATAGTTATCTATATCTTTTTGACTTCTTGTTTTTTCTGCAATAGCCTCATATTTATCAGCAAGCTGCATAGCATGCTCTACAGATGCTAAAATACGCTCTTGATCTGCGTATGCATCACCTATTTTATTTAAAAGCAAACTGCATTCAGTGCCTTGATTTATATCAAGCATATCTACAAGATTTGCTTTACTTGCAGTATTGGCTATATATTTCCAGTTTCCGTTTTTATCTACAAAAACTAATTTTACATCTTTGGGAACGCCTGAAAGATGATCTCTTCCGATACTAAGCACACCGTCTTTATCTTCGAAATCTCCGATACCGTCTTCGATGTAAACCATCTGGTATCCTTCTTTTTCAAGATCAATATACTCGGCTGCAGTAAGATATGAAACATCAAAACTATAAAGTTTATCGGCATGGTATAATGACTTTATGGCATCTATAGCAGCTTGCCTACGAGAATCATCATATGAATTAGCATATTTTTTCTGTGCAGCCTGCGCAGCTTTCATTACTTCTTTAGCATATTCACTACTAAGCGTTTTTGTTTTTAAGCCTTGTTGCATAGCAACTAATGCACTCGTGGGCAATACACGGTATGCATTTTCCATTGTTTCTGCGATTCCGGCAGCGGGTACGGCATACTGTGCGCCTCTTCCGGTGGCAGTGTTGTACACAGAAACTGTTTTTGATGCACTCGAAATACTTGCAACATCTTTACCCTGCAGTGTTGCTAACATGCGCGCGTTAGCAGCTTCTTGCAATCTTTGTATTGCAAGATTTGTTGCCATATTATTATAGCCAATCTGAGTTTTGGACTGATTTGTTGTAGACTCATACCCACGATCACTTAAATTAGTTGATGTGTTTGTCGTGGATGTATTTTGTTGTATGGGTTGTTGTATTGGAGGCGCGACATAAGAAGAAGAGGAGTCAGATTTCTGCTCCTCACTTTTCTTTTTCTTCTCCTCTTTGACATCTAAGTTCTGTAGTTTCTTTGACTCTTTGTCGTCGTTTTTACCGCTTGTTCCGCGTGCCTGTGCCATAAACTACCTCTAACTTCTTCTGTTAATACTTGCTACATCTCTGCTTGCTCTACCAGACTCAATAGCAGCCTGTAAAGCAGCAACTGCTGAGTTGTTATTATTGTACACACCAGCTGCTGTACCAGCAAGTGCTCCGGAAAGATTGGAATCTGCCGTGTATTTGCTTGCGGCATAACCAGCATAATCTGTATTGATGCCCTGATTGTAGGACAGCTCTGCTGTCTTCTGCTGAATCTGATCATTGTACAGTTGATGTGAAAGGCTACCGATGCTGTTAGCCATATCATTACTGTACTGCAACGCATCGACTGTATCCTGTCGCATCTGTTGTGCATACTTGTTAACAAGTTCCTGGCGCGCAGCAGCAAGCTCGGTTGCCTCTTCGTTTGCAGTTTGTGTGTTGCCAAGGATTGCTGAAAGCATGTTTGCTGCTTGCATTCCCTTATTGGCACCTGCGGCAACTGCCTGTCCGTACTGTTGACGGATGGTATCGAGCGCTGTGTTCTGCGCGTCAGCCATGTGTTTATAATAAGCACGTTCTGCGCCGGAACTCTGTTCCATCTTCAGCGCGGCGAGTGTCGCATCCTGATATATCTTTTCGATTTCATCCCGGTCGTATGTGAAGTTAACCCCAAGAGCATCTGAGAGATCCTGTACACTCTGGATCCTGGAGTCAATTACATTTGTGTAATCAGGGCGATTATATGCATCCTGTACACGCTCAGAGTTTGCATATACCTGTTGGAGCAGGTCTACTAAACTGGCGTTAGGATCAGTTAATTCATATTCTTTATTAGGTTTAGCCATAGCACATCTCCTCATTAAAGAAAAACATACAGCTTTACACAGTAAGTATATAACAGTATGCTGATATTTTCAAGTGTTTGTGTAATAAAAACCCCCGACACACAATAAGTTGTATGCCGGGGATCACGAATAAGGAGTTAGATATTGTGCATTTGCCGTATCCAAGCGGCTTTTTCGACGAAAAGTTTATGGGAATGTTCCCATTTATCGAGCATTTCCTGAGGGACATCAGTGATAACCCGTTGTAATTCGTCGATATCCTGCACAGCAAATTCATGTAAGTTGTTTGCGTGAGCCAATTCCTGTGCAGACATCTCTTTATACTTGCTATATCTCTGAGAATCGCCGCGTACTTTGTATTCTAATGCTGTTTCGATATACTCCTTAGCGCCATCGAGTTCTTCGTCAATGGCTTCGGCGTAGTGTTTTATCTTATTCATACGCTACTCCTTATGCTCCTGCTGCTGCGGCAGCAGCTTTAGGCTGCCAGCTTCCGAGAACAGACAAGAGATATTGCGACTGCTCCTGATTCACAGCAATATTCTGCTGATTCTGGAGGGCGATCTGGGTATCCTGCAGTCTGTTTTCAAGCATCATGGTCTTGATAGAGCAGCAGCAGCTGTCGAGTTTGTAGCCGAGATCAGCAATGTTCTGGTTTACTGTGCTGAACCCGCTGGCGATGTTCTGAGAAAGGGCGTTAAAGCCGTTTACTGCTGTCAGTAAATTTGTGTTATTCTGATTTGACATTAACATACTCTGCGAATCGATCAGGCGAGCAGTCTCGTAATTGTTGTTGGCGCTGGAGAGCAAGATGTTCTGCGCGTTCTGGGAGGCTACAGCAGCATTCACAGTATTGGTTACGTCCTGTGTTGTAGCATAGCCTGCTAAAGCAGCATTATTGCCGTTAAATCCGTTACCACCCCATCCAAAGATTACGGCGATAATAAGAAAGGCAAAGATCCATTCTCCTCCGAAAGATGTTTCGTTCATAGTGTTTTCCTCCTGGTGTTATTTATTTGAATTTGCAAATTCCTGTATTTGTCCCGCCAACTGTTCCATGTTGACATTGTTCTTTTTGCACAGCGCTTCAGCCGTGCCTTTTAAATCATTAAGATTAAGTCCTCGCAGTTGAGGCATTGATCCTGCGAGATTTTGAAGAAACTGCTGTGGGCTTTCACCGCGCATCATAGCGCCAAGAGCCTGCATCATAATATTGTTATTTCCTTTACCGCTGAGCATATTCATTATAGGATTCATAGACTTAATTCTCCTGTGCTGTTTTTGTTAAGTTCTGCTTTAAAGTTTTCAAACTCACTGCGAGTAATATACTCAGCATTTACTGTGTCGTCAGTAACTTCTTCGAACTTATATGTCTTTACGGTAGGTATGCCGTTAGCATCCGTCTGCTTAATATAAAACTTACACTGTGTAGAATCCATGAATAATCCACTTGAATTTGCAGACATGGGAAACGAATCTACACCAGCCCTGCCGCTGACATACTGAATGGTCTGTGTGGTCTGAGGCTGTGGTAATAACTGATTGGGAACCGTTGGATAAGCATTATATATAGGATACATAACAAACCTCCTGTGTTTTGATAATTTAATTTTAAGCATAAAAATAAGCACCTACAAGGTGCTGTAAGTGCTTATTTAGTGTATTGAATTTATTTTCGCATTGACTCGTCTGCTCACTTTCTTTATTCCGTCTGTAGAATATTCTAACTGTTCTGCTATTCTTTCGAGCGGTACTGCCTTACTTCTCAGTTCAAATACTATACGTTCTACGTCTGTGAAGTTACAGTTTTCTCTGAAATGATCGAGTTGTGGCTTTGTAAATTTAGCAATAATCATTCATGATAAGCTCCAATCATTTAAGATACTTTGTGTTTAACCATCCTGAGATGTGCGCCCACTCTCCTTGTACTTCATCCACAGTAACTATTGAACCTTCTTTAATATCTCCGATATCCTCTGAATTAACATCAGGTTCTTTTCGTATATTAAGAATTGTTGCGGTTACTGTACGCTGATCTGGTTTAGGCGGCTTAGGCTCAGAGGGAATCTGGAAGGTGATGGATTGTTCGAGATCCTCGTAAACAATATCCATATCCACTCTTCCTGTAATTCCTGCTACGGATCCGTCGCTGGAATACTGCCACACAGCAATATCATCGTATGCTGT
>Ga0265298_10009962_pt1 | contig 11277 bp, 10 predicted proteins | sample AusTroGonzalo_MG_3_FD_193486 | JGI IMG/M metagenome (GOLD analysis project Ga0265298, IMG submission 193486) | Bovine rumen microbial communities from tropical cattle in Woodstock, Queensland, Australia - Gonzalo_01 | ecosystem: Host-associated > Mammals > Digestive system > Stomach > Rumen ...
ATTCTGGTTTAAATTCACCGGAGGAAATCAACTTATCCAGGAACTCTTCTTTGAAGTTTTCAATTTTCTCGCCGGCCGTAATTCTTTCGCGAATTTCATTCGCACCAGCATTAGACGTTACGATAATAATTGTGTCGCGGAAACTAATCTCGCGGTTTTTCTCATCACGCAAAATTCCTTCATCAAGCACTTGGAGTAGAGTAGTAATCACCGATGGATGAGCCTTTTCGATTTCGTCTAAAAGCACCACTGAGAACGGTTGTTTCATTACTTGCGCGGTAAGGCTGAGAGCATCTTCCGCACCGTCTTTAATCAATCTCGCCACGTCATTTGCGGAAACGAATTCGTTCATATCTAGCCGGATAATGTTTTCTTCGCCATCAAAGTAGGTCTCAGAAATAGCCTTAGCTAACTCAGTTTTGCCCACACCAGTTGGCCCAACGAACAGGAACGTACCAATTGGCCGGCCGTTGTTTTTCACACCAGCAGCTGCCCGTCTAAGTGCGTTAGACACTGCGGATACTGCTTCTACTTGGTCAATCATTCTTTCGTGAATCAGTTGTTCAAGGTTCAATAATTTATTACGATCTGCTTCGTCTTCCGCCACACGCACTTTCACGCCGTAGTTCTTTTCTACTGCCATTTGGACAGAAGCTTCTGTTACTACACTGCCCTCCGCGAAGCTTGCTGCCGATTGTAAAAGCAACTTAGCTTTGCCCGGCATTTCAATATCGTGCATGTATTGTTCACTCAATCGATAAGCTTCTGCTAGTGATGCATAGGTATATATTACATGCTTTTGCGCTTCGAGCAATGGCACTTGGTCCATCAAAACTTTCATCGTTTCTTCGTGGTTGGTTGGAGTGACTTGAATGATATTAAGGGCATTAGCGAGAGCCGGTTTCTTAGTTGAAATCTCTAAATATTTTTGGCTATCCATAATTAAAATCGTGCGGACATTGCCAGACTCGATTACTGGAATAAGCATGTTGGCAATATCTACCGAACCCGGTCCAGTTTCGAAGAACAAATGCGCATCATCGAGGCAGAGAATAATATTTCTCGCGGCATAAGCTTCGTTAAAAATTCGAATCATCAAATATTCAAGCTCGCCTGGTTGGCCTGCCGCAGAAATTAAACTGGCTGCGTCTAATGAATAAATTTGCGAGAATCTCAGTGATCGGGGAACCTTAGAATTGGCGTCGAGTAAAGTCTCAGCCAAGTAATTAATCATCGTAGTTCGGCCCGAGCCGTAAGCACCCACGAGCGTGGTATTTTTGCGTCCGCCAGAAGAAAGATTTTCAATCATCTGCTTCATTACGGCTTGGTGATCAGCCTGCTGAAGCTTGGTATGTAGACCTGCCGAACGCATAGAAATATTGGTGGCAAAACGTTGCAGAGTCGGTGTGTAGCCAAAGGCTAAATCGCGTGCAATACCGCCAGAACGAATCGGTTTTTTGGTATCTTTTACTAAACCATATAGATAGTTGAACCAAACTACGCCTTGCTCGAGGCTCTTAATGTCGAGCTTCATACGGCTAAGAATTGTTTCATATTCCGGCAGGTTTTTAATTAACGCAACAGCCAAAACCCCGCCTGTGATTTTCTCAGAATCGGTGTCTTGCTGAATTTCCCGCGCTGTTTCAAAAATTTGTTCAATCGTGCACGGAACCCTTTTTGCAACTTCTTCAAAGAACTGCGAGGAAAGCAAGAATCTCACCATTAAGAAACGCCCAGAAGAAGTTTTGGTAATGGCTTTTGCTAAATCTATAGGAGTAGAATCGGAATTAATCGCGATTAATACGTCTTCTGAAAGCAGGTTTGTGATATCACCGTTTTTGCCAATCTCGATATCATCAAGGTCGTTATGAATCCAGAAATTCAGCATTCCTGGAACCACACCAATCCCAATCAAACTCCAACCGAGCGGATTTTTGAAAAAGATCAAAGCTCCACCGGTCAACATTAAAACTACAAATAATATATAATTCATGGCAATCACGCCATGGCGGTTCAGAAGACTTCGCCAATGCGCTTGCTTTACGCGCGGGTTCTTCGGGTCAAAACTATTCGAAAACGTTGTCATATTATCACCCCACTAAGAGTTAATAATACACCTGCTACCGGGAGGAGGGGGACTAGTGGCCAAGCTATCACCATCACTACGCCAACGATGCCAGTAATAATCATCACGACAATCCCGATTACGAGAAGTCCAAATCTCGTGACGAAGCCGATACATCTAGATACTAGCCGATCTGTAAAGGCTTGGAACTTCATTTCGAGCGAAGCATTAACCGAAGTCTCACCAGCCGAAATTTGTCGGAATGGTTGGAAAAGTGTGCGAATGAGCGAAGACATCGAAAAGAAATCGGCAAGATTGGCAAAACGTGTGTCAATCATTTTTGTGAAAATGCCCCATCCCGATAAATACCACCAAGACAACACATCAATAATAACCATATCCTTATTATATCAAAGAATCGTGTTAAAATAAGAAAAAGGAGTAAAAAATGGGAAAGACTTTAGTAATCTATTATTCAGCACAAGGTCACACTAAACGTGCCGCTGAAATTGTGGCCAAAACTTTAGGCGCGGATCTTTTTGAAATCCCGATGGACAACCCATATACTGAAGAAGACCTAGATTGGAACGATCCAGATTCACGCTGTAACAGAGATTGGAATTCAGAAATAGGAAGAGACGAAGGCCCAGAAAAAGCTGAGGTTCCAAATTGGGATGAATATGACACGGTTGTTCTTGGCTATCCGATTTGGTATGCCTTTGCTGCTTTTCCAATGAGTTCTTTCGTAGGCGGTCGAGACTTTAAAGGTAAAACCATCTATCCGTTTTGTACTTCGCATAGCTCCGACGTCGGCGACAGTGACATCAAGCTAAAGCACATCATCAAACCACCGCTAGATGAAGTAAATTGGTATAATGCCGTGCGTTTCTTCCAAGACGCTCCAGAAACAGAAATCGCTGACTGGGCTAAAAGTTTGAAGTAGGCACTATGGAGAATCCACGTTTTAAATTACACGGTGTATATCGCCACTTTAAGGGCAATTTATATCTGTTAGAAGATGTGATTTATAATTCCGAAACCGAAGAGAAAATGGTAGCCTACCGCGCACTTTATGGCGATAACAAACTTTGGTGCCGCCCATATGACATGTTCTTTGAAGAGGTTGATCACAAAAAGTACCCAGACGTAAAGCAAAAATATCGATTTGAACTACAAGAAGGAGCAGAGAAATGAAAACCATCTATACCGCATTTTCTAAACACAATTACTACGCTAGAAAATTTGTTTCGGCCTATGTTTTGGAACGAGATCTTTTGCCACTAAATCCATTTATGAACTGGGGGTATTTTCTAGATGACTTAGTAGAGCGCGATACCGTAAGAAATGCTAACGCCGAGCTTATTAAAAAGAGCGATGAGCTCTGGCAATTTGGCGAAATCTCCAACGGTTGCTACGCCGAAATCAAAATGGCAATAGAGCTTGGCATGCCAGTTAAATTCTTCACACTCGGTGGCGACAAGACTAAAATCAAACCCATCACCGATGTAAAAGATCTGGTTTTTGAAGAGGAACTTAAAGAAGAAATTGATATATCGGCAGTTAGAAAGATGTTGAAAATAAAATAAGACCTTGTAGGTCTTCTTTTAAGTGCTGGCTCCCGGGACTGGACTCGATTCGAAGAACGAGTCCAAGAAAAAAAGACCCATAGGTCTGTGGCTCCCGGGACTGGACTCGAACCAGCAACCTCGAAGTTAACAGCTTCTTGCTCCACCATTGAGCTACCCGGGAATACCTCTATTATAGCATATTTTCTTAAAATGTGGTAAAATTAAATAAGTTGTGCTATTTTTTACGCAGAAAGGAGAAGGATGGAAGAAAAAACCATACAAATCGCTGGTTCTATCACTGTGGACGAGCTTTCGAACGCCCTCGGCCTTTCTGTTACCGAATTAATCGGCACACTCTTTAAGAATGGTATCGTTGCTACTATCAACCAGAGACTAGATTTTGAAACCGCTCAGATTATTATTGATGAGCTCGGTCTCAAAAATGTGAAACTAGAGAAGAAGAACACCGCTACCAAAACTTCAGATTATCACCGCGAACTTTCCGACAAAGCTGTCCTTCGTCCTCCAGTAGTAGCCGTGATGGGCCACGTTGATCATGGTAAAACCACTCTTCTCGATACGCTATTGAATAAGAAAACTGTCGAAGGCGAAGCCGGTGGTATCACTCAGCATATTTCCGCCTATCAGCTTAAATATAACGATAGACTAATCACTTTTCTAGATACTCCAGGCCATGAAGCCTTTGCGGCTATTCGCCAGCATGGCGCGCTTCTTACCGATATTGTAGTGATTGTAGTCGCTGCCGATGATGGTGTAAAGCCACAGACTATCGAGGCAATTAACTTTGCTAAATCTGCCAACGCTAAGATTATAGTGGCTATCAACAAAATCGACCGCGAAGGCGCTGATATCGATCGCACCAAGGCTGATCTTTCAAACCACGGTCTCCAACCAGAAGAATGGGGCGGGGACATTACTATGGTGCCAATTTCCGCTAAGCAAAACCAAAATCTCGACCAACTTCTCGATATGATTTTGCTCACTGCTGACATCGAAGAACTCAAAGCCGATGTAGACATTCCATCCGAAGGCCTCGTAATTGAATCCCATATGGAAACCGGTAAAGGTTCCGTTGTAAATCTCCTCGTTACCGGCGGGGAACTAAAGACCGGCGAATTTGTAGTAGCAGGTTCAACCTACGGCAAAGTCCGCACTATGCTAGATTGGAAGGGTAAACCAAAAGGCAAAGCCACTCCGTCCACTCCCGTCACGATCACTGGCTTCAAAGATCTTCCAAACTTTGGCGATAGATTCACCGAGGCTGCAGACGAAAAGACCGCTAGAAAAATGGCGCTTCTTAACGCTCAGGCTATTGCCGATGAGTCCGCTAACGCCAATGTCACTTCGACCGATCTTCTCCGCATGATGAACGTAGCCGACAATTCCAAGGTCTTCAATGTAATTGTCAAAGGCGACGTTTTGGGCTCAGTTACCTCTGTGGTAGACAGCCTTAAACTTATCGATACTCACGGCGAGATTACCCTCAACATTGTTTCAACCGGTGTCGGCGATATCAACGAAAACGATGTCTACATGGCCGCTGGCGATAATACCGTGGTCTATGGTTTCAACGTTTCTGTACCGATTAATATTTCCAAAATGGCCGCAAGAGACGGTGTGCCAATCCGCACCTACAAAGTGATTTACGAACTTCTAGACGATGCTAAAAACGAGATGGAAAACTTGCTTGATGCTGAAATCGTCGAAGAAGATAAAGGCGAAATGAAAGTCCTTGGCGTCTTCCGTACTGAAAAAACTTCAATCATTGCCGGCGGGGAAGTGTTAAAAGGCGAAGTTAAACCAGGCTACCTAGCCCGTGTAGTTAGAGATAAAAAATTTATCGCCGAATCCGAAGTCACTTCAACTCAAAAAGAAAAAATGGACGTCCCGCAGCTTATTGCTGGTGAGACCGGTGGTCTAGCTCTCAAGACCACTTCTAAAGTCGATCTCCAAGTCGGCGATCGTCTCTCCTTCTTCACCCGCGAAACCAAAAAACGCACACTCTAATATTTACCACAACCATTTTGTGCTATAATTAAAAGTATTATGAGATTCGACGAAAACTTTTTACAAGAAATGGGTCTTTCGGCCATGCCGGCAGACAAGAAACAAGATTTTCTAAACTACGTCCAGGAAGAGCTCGAAGTTCGGATTGGCGAGCGGATCTCTAAAGGTCTTACCGACGCTCAACTTCAGGAATTTGATAATATCATGGGCTCTGAGGAAGCCACTAAATGGCTACAGAAAAACCGCCCAGACTACCGCGAAATCGTTAATCGCTGCATCGCCGAAATGAAAGAGGCAATTCGCCAAAACCGCGCCGCACTACTTGGGTAGATGTAATGGATAATCAAGAATATATTCCAGAGCAACCACAAAAAACATTTGAGTGGTGGGAGTTTGAGATCGCCCTATTTAAATATAATGACAGCAGGCTTAAAAAAGCCCAAATTGTAGCCTATCTTCCGATAGTTGGTTGGCTTGGGGTACACGATTTTATAATTGGTAGAAAAGACCTAGGCTTCATGCGGTTGTTTTTGCTTCCGACGCTAATCATTCCATGGTCATGGATTTTCTTATGGGTGTGGTCTGCGTCCGAGGGGAACCAGATTGCTCGGTTTAGAAAAAACAGAGAAATAGAAAATCCTCCATCAGCCGAGATGCTCCAAAGTCTATATGCAAGTTATTATAATAAAACACATTACGCTATTATTTCATTTATATTAACTATAATTCCTATCTTACTATGGGTTTACTGTCTAGCAGTTCTAGCAAATGCCACCGATCGTTCAGAGAACGGTGAGGGGGTAGTGATGTGGCTTATTGTATTTTATTATGGTTATGGGGGAATAATTGTATATATAGTCTCTGTAATTTTTGGATTTAAAGGGCTTAAAACAAAACTATATTTACTATCCATCATTAGCTTAACCATGAAAATAATCGCTATTATATGTATTATAATCTTTATGCGTCTTTTCTGGTCCTAGTTATTTTCCGTAACCGTTAATGAAGCTCTTCGCATCCATCACTTTACGGCCTTCTGGCTGCAAGAGGTCAATCGCAAGAGCCCGCTTGTCAGCGCAGGGAAGAGCGATAAGAGCTGTCTCACCCCGCTCTAACACGTGCGCCTCTAAAATAATGCATTTTACACCGTAGAACTCATATTTGGCTTTTGGATAACCTTGAAATGCCAAAATTTTGCGAAAAGTCTGCTCAGCCGTATCTGTTTCTGGAGTTAAAACCGACATATTTTTGTCTAATTTACCGCAAAAAGTGGCTTTAGAATCATCTTGTGGCTTAGGTACTACTGGTTTTTCGGCCGTCAAAACCGAAAATACCAGCGAAAACCCTGTCTCTCCAGCGGTTTTGTAGAGAAGATCTTTTAGCCCGTTCTGAATCGGTGTATCTTCAAACGTTGCATAAGCGTAAATTGGCCCCGCGTCCATCTTAGAAACGAGCTTCATTACCGATACACCAAAGGTGGTATCGCCATTTAGTATCGCCGACTCTATCGGGGAGGCACCTCTATAAAGAGGCAAAAGTGACGGGTGGATGTTTAGAATACCTTCCGGCTCAAACACCTCGAGAACAGAGGAGGGAATTAAGACTCCAAAAGAAGCCAACACACCATGGGCATCGGGATTTTCCTCTTTAAGCCGCATCGCCTCAGAGAGGTCTTCCTTGGTGTGTACATGGAAAATCACCTCAATATCGGTGTAATCATTTTTAAGAGCCGCTAACGCATATTCGGATAGGGGCCCATTGCCAAAGAAGATAATTTTAATAATCTTATTCTTCACCCCAGAGTTCTGCATTGTCCAGAATCTCCTTTTCGTAATCTTTTATAGGTTGCAATTCGCCCTTGTCGTCCATGTAATAAAAGGCATCTTTTTTATCTTTGATGTGGTCAATAAATAGCACGCCGTTTAGGTGATCGATCTCGTGAAGAAGCGTCCTAGCGAGCTCCCCAGTAGCCTTGATCCGCACCTCTTTGCCATCTTCGAGCTTGGCTTTTACACGTACTTTGTAAGGGCGTGGTACTTTGCCATAGATCGTTGGGACAGAGAGACAACCCTCAAAGTCTGTCACCGTCTTTCCTTCGGTCTTGGTTACTTCTGGGTTAATGAACGCTGTAAAATGTGTATTATTCTTGTCTTCCATGTCATCACGGATAATAATAATCCGTTTGTTCACACCCATCTGAGGGGCCGCCATTGCTGCCGATAGTTCATAAGGATGATCAGCTTCCCAATCTGCAGAAAGCTTCCGCATATTAGCGATTACCTCTAAGACTTCATCATCAATCTTTCCGACTTTTTCGGAAACATCACGGAGTCTTTTATCTGGTGTGGTGATAATCTTCATAAGGTTAATTATATCATAAAAGGCTTGGCAAATCCAGGGAAGCGTGGAAGCTAGAATCTAACCCAGAAAAGGCCTCAAGCAAAGCTTTTCTAGAGGTAGAACGCACCACGATCTCCCAAGTAAAGCCGCGTGCTGTTCGCTCATGGAAAGCCGGCAGGGGTGGTGAAACCGAAAATCTCTTATCGCTAGAGAGGCTGCGCGCCGCCTCGCGGATTTTTTTGATGGCCGTCGCTTCTGTTTTCATCGTTACAGACACTTTGGCCACGAAGCTAAACGGCGGGAACCCACTCTTTTTCCTCTGTTTTAATAGATATTCCGAGAACCCTACGAAATCCTCTGCTATCGCAAAAGAGAGTACTGGATGCTCTGGACGATAAGTCTGAATATACACTTCCGCCTCTTTAAGATGGCCCCGCCCTACACGACCCATCACCTGAGTAATTAATTGGAACACCCGTTCTTCCGCCGCGAAATCAGGGAGAGAAAGCCCCGCATCCGCCTGGACAATCCCCACGGTAGCCAGAAGTGGCAGATCCAACCCCTTCGCCAGGGTCTGTGTTCCCACTAGAATATCCACTTCACCATCACGAACAGAGGTATAAACCTCATCCAGCCCCTCGCCTTTTTTGTTATCTGCATCAAATCGTCGTACCCGAGCTCTAGGAAAGAGCCGAGTGAGCTCATTCTCGAGTAATTTCGTCCCGAACCCCTTGTGAATCAGCCCAGGATCGCCGCATTTCGGGCAGTTTGTTGGGACCTTGGTCTTATAGCCACAGGTGTGACAACGCATCTCGTAGGTGTCTACATGTAGCGTTAGAGGTAGATAACAGTTAGGACACATTAATTCTTCGCCACATTTCTCACAAATCGTCAGGGGTGACGACCCGCGTCGATTGTGAAAAATCAGCGTCTGCCGGCCATTTTCGAGATTATCAGAAATCGCCTGGAGTAAGGAATTGGAGAAGTAACGGTTTTTGGAAAAGGCACTTCTATCTTTAAAATCGATAATCTCAACCTTGGGTTTCGAGGCAGTTTCCTTGGCTTTTTCAGAGAGGGTTACTAGAGAATTGCGCTGGGATGCCAGATAAAAATCCGAGATTTCCGGTGTCGCTGACCCCAAGATACAAGGGCATTTACAGATGTCTGCCATCCTCGAAGCTGTCCGAATTGCCGAATATTTAGGGGTATTTTCCTGATAATAAGTGGTTTCATGTTCCTCATCGATAATAATTAATCCTAGATCTTCAAGAGGTGCAAACAACGCCGAACGAGGGCCAATCACCACTCTCGGGCCTTCTTTATAGAGCAGAGAATCAAAAATTTGTTGGCGTTCCACCTCTGTTTGTTTAGAGTGGATCACCGTTACAATCTCACCAAACGTGTCTTTAAACACTTTTACTAGTTGTGAGGTTAGAGCAATCTCAGGTACCAGAAGCACCACGGATTTTTGGCCTTCTAAGGCATTTGCAGCCATTTTAAGGTAGATATTAGTCTTACCACTACCAGTTACGCCAAAAAGTAGTTTTGTGCCACCTGAGTCCTTCAGAAGGCCTTTTAGCGCTTTCTCCTGAGCTGCGTTCAGAGGAATAACAGGTGACAAGGAGCTTGCGATGTGTGCTGCGGACCTTGAAGACTTGGCCTGAGCGGCTTGGGAGCTGCTGTTCGAAAGACACGCTGCAAGCTCTTTGTCAGCTTCTACTTGTTCGGTCTGTTCGGTTTTACCTCTGTTACGACGCTTTTTCAAGACCCCTGTTGGTAATATCATCCCCATCACACTAGAGAGAGGCGCCGCGTAATATTCTGAGATCCAAATGGCTATTTTGACGAGGTGTGCCGGTAGTGGCTTTGAATACAAAATTCGCAAAATTTCTTTGCACGAAAAATTCGGTTGCGCAACTTTTTTAACAATTACGGCCGGCGCTTTACCGCGCATTAAAGGCACTTCCACAATGAAACCAGGCTCTAAGGGCAGGGAAGAAAAATAAGTGAGCGTGCTCGCCCCTTTTCCCACTGCCTTCCCCAGTATCACCTCATAATACATATCTATATTATACTATAAAAATTGTTGTAATTTTAACATTGAATGTGTTATAATAGAGGAAATTAGAGGAGGAAAATGCTAGATCTGTTTATATCATCACGTGTCCGACGCAAAATCGTGGTTGTTTTTGCTAAATATCCTGATTTTAAGATACATTCTCGCGGTCTAGCTAAACTAATTAAAGAAGATCCAGGTAATATTCAGAGGGAATTACAACGTCTTGTAGACGGCAATTTCTTAGTTATGACCAAAAAAGGCGCCACTCGCGTTTATCAAACCAATAAAAACTATCCAATTCTAAAAGAACTTCAATCCATTGTTATCAAAAGCCAAAAGGGCGGAAAACCTTCAAAAACCATCAATTAACAGGGGTAGGAAATGAATAAATTTTTTACTCAAATCGTCGAATCGCGTGGGCTTTCCGACGATTTTTTGCACCCAAAATATGAGAAGCTAGAAGACCCAGAAAAGCTCCCAGACATGAAAAAAGCGGTCGATCGCATTAAAAAAGCCGTCAAAAACAGGGAAAAAGTCTTGGTCTACGGCGATTACGATGTTGATGGCGTTACCGCCTCCACCTTGATGGAGCAAGCTCTCAAAATGGCCGGTCTAGAACAGATAGAAATCATGCTTCCAGACCGCTTTATAGATGGCTATGGCATGAGTCCACGCCTGATAGAACGCGCTAAAAACAACCAAATCACCCTTGTTATTACGGTAGACTGCGGCTCCAGAAACCACGATATTGTGAATGAATTAAAAGAACTAAAAATCGACACCATTGTTACCGATCATCACGAATGTGAAGATACTGTCCCAGAGGCCGTAGCGGTAATTAACCCGCATCGCAAAGACTACAAAGGTCCAGAAACTCTTAAGAATCTCGCCGGCGTAGGTGTCGCTTTTAAGGTCGCTCAAGGGCTAGTTAAAGCTGGATTGATAGAGGAAGGAAAAGAAAAATGGCTCCTCGATCTAGTGCTTCTTGGTACGATTTGTGACAGTATGACCATTACCAAAGAAAACCGGATTTTAACCTATTTTGGCAAGATCGTTTTGTCCAAAACCAGGAGAAGGGGATTAATCGAACTCATGAAAACTGCCGGTGTTAAAACCGTTACTAGCGAGGCGATTGGTTTTCAAATTGGCCCACGTTTAAATGCCGCTGGCCGCCTAGATACTGCCGAAATTTCCTTGAATTTACTCCGCGCCACCTC
>Ga0265298_10009965_pt1 | contig 11276 bp, 25 predicted proteins | sample AusTroGonzalo_MG_3_FD_193486 | JGI IMG/M metagenome (GOLD analysis project Ga0265298, IMG submission 193486) | Bovine rumen microbial communities from tropical cattle in Woodstock, Queensland, Australia - Gonzalo_01 | ecosystem: Host-associated > Mammals > Digestive system > Stomach > Rumen ...
TCTGATGCTGAACGGAAAAATCAATCCGGCATCTGGCATATTTTTGTCAAAGAATTGGTTTGATTATAAGGATGTGGCGGATGTCGTCGTCACTCCGAACAATCCGTTGCAAAGCCTGGACGAAGAAGCAGCCCGGAAACGCATTATAGAGGCCCTTCCGGAACCGGACGAAACGGATTGACACAAGCACGCTGGAATGGCGCAGAACATAAGGGAGCAACCCGCTACGTCGTTAGGTATATATCTGTAATGCAATGTACTATATGTACTATTATGTTATGAAATATATATTATAACGCAGGCAGGTTGCTTTTTCTATTGGGACGGCTCCGGACCATGCAAACGTACACTGATTGAAACGCCACAGAACGGGCAGAAACGGGCCGATTGGCACGGGCTGGATTGAAACGCACTGAGCCGGATTGGAACGGCCATAATCGCGGAGGAACGGACGGAAAGAAGGGTATAAAAAAAGACCGCTCCGATTGGAGCGGTGCTGGATTGAAACGGAATTATTTTACCGGAACTGGCGCGTTTGGAGTGTCGCCGTTCCAGTATTCTTCCCATAATTCATTACAGGCGTCGTGATCGTCTGCAATGCCGCGTTCATCAATGAGATTATTCAGAAACGCGGCGATTTCCTCCCAGTTGCGCGGGACTTCCGATCCGAATGAGTCGATTGTAAGATAGTTTTTCATATTATTCCCCTCCTGTTTTTATTCATTTTATACCGTTTCCGGCAGGTTCGTCCAGAAGATTTCGCCCGCTTCATTTTCAACCTGGCTTCCTGGATACAGATTACAGAGCCGTTTGGCGTGTTCCAGATCGTCGGTCAGCGTGATAATATCGTCGGTGTAATAGTCGATGATGTAATACATGGTTATTCCTCCTATTCACTCAAGTGCGGTCCCGGTCAGGTCGTTTACCCAGCCTTTACCGCACTGTTTCAGCGTTTCGATTGCATCGTTCCAGGACGGATGGTATGATCTGTGCAGCACGGTCCCCTCCGGACTGCGAACGGTCAGGCGCGTGCTATGTCCGTTCGTCATAAGGCACAGATCGGCGGTAAAATTACAGTTTCCAGTGTAGAAAGCTCGCATGGTTTGGTCCTCCTTTATCCTTCAATTTCCTGCCGGATTTGTTCGGCCCATTTCTGAGCAGTTTCCCTTGTGATAGTTCCGTTTTTGATTTCACTGTTCAGGTAGCGCCACATAGCATCGACTCCGAGCATACGGCGCAGCGCATAGGCGTGACGGTTGATTTCCTGAGCGGTCATGGTTTGGTTCTCCTTTCAGATAGCATACTTTGCTCGGTTCAATTCATATCCGAAGAAAACAATTTCGTTTTCCATGCTGTGGATTGCTTCATCGAAATCGTTGTTAAAATAGTTGTTGCTGAATTTTCCGTTATGCCAGACTTCGTACCGGACGCGCTTGTTTCCGGTCCGTGTGCGTTCAGAGAACTTGAACACGGCGTATTCGCTGCCGTTCGGAAGGCGATAAAAGTGACGGTCTGTACAGGCAGATTCGCCGCATTTCCATTCATTTTCGCTGAATGTGCCGGGTGTAAAGTCACGCTTTAACGGATAATTCGGAACGTCATACTTCAGTTCTGTTGTTTTGAAACCCCGATTGATTGTCATGATTTGATCCTCCTTTCAGTGCATCAACGTGCATCCGGTCAGGTCGTGCCAGGTTTGCAGGGCCTGTTTGATGGTGGAATGAAATGATTTTAGTGCTTCCGGGTCGATGCTGGCCGTGTTTTCAGTTGGCTGGTCGATTTCATAGAACAGATAGCACTCGATATCGCTGAGCTTTTCCAATACTTCCTGATTGTCCATTTTTACATCCTCCATTGTAATATTTTCGGGCTTGTTTCCCGTCCTCCGCGTCCGGATTGCACCAGGCGCGGGAGACGGGAACCGGCAGAGCCGGTCCCGATTGAAACGATCAGCAGAACGGAACGGCATCCGGATTCGGTTCGCGCCAGTTCGGACCGTCATATCCGAGTCCGTCCAGGAACGCGCCGAACAATGCCTGCAGGATGTGCCAGCGTGCCTCCCAGCTGCCTTTTACAGCGTTTTCGGTACAGGTGGAGCGGATCATGTTGTTGAAGCGTTCCCGTTCCGTTTCGGTCATTCTGTCCCATGTCCATGCATGGTGGATCATGTCCACAAATTCAGAAACGGCGTTTTCTTTCTGTCTGGTGTTCATTGTTCTTACTCCTTTCATGCTACATAATTCTTTCTGTCTGACCAGTACCGTACCAGGCTGTCAATATCGCTGTCCGGGATCATCGGCAGGTCTACAACCTGCTCGCCCTGTGGCGTGATGTAATACCCTTTGCCGTACTGCGGAAGGTCCTCACAACCGCGCTGGCCGATAATGTTCCGGCTGTCCTGAGCGGAACGGGTCCGGAGGCCCAGAATGGCGTCGAAGTTGCACCGAAGCTGCGTTGATAATACTTGCGCGGTCGGGCATTGCGTGCACGCTATGAGCATCACAGACGCGGCCCGGCCGATTTGCGCGATCCGCTGCAGAAGGGGCAGAACCGCGCTTTTTTGAGTCGTTAGCAGGTCGGCCAGCTCGTCTATCACAACATAGATTTTGCTGCCGTTGTACCGTCTCTGGCCGGTCTGCTGCATAATCCTATATCGTGATTCGATCTCTTCCAGCGCCAGACGGAGGGCCTGTACCCGTTCGGCCGGTTCGGAGGCGTAATACAGGCAATGGGGAACGTTCCGCCATTGCGCAAGCTCAACCCGTTTCGGGTCGATCAGGATCAGTTGCGTTGTGCCGGAAGCGTGCTGGCAGAGTTGAGAATGGATAATACCGTTCACGACAACGGATTTGCCGGAACCGGTCCGGCCTGCTATGAGCAGATGCGTTTGTTTTGCCATATCGTCATAGAGGGAAGAAATACGGCCGCCTGGCGTCTTGTGACGTTCAGGGGCGGGAGTGAATAGGTGGAGCATGGATCAGGCCTCCTTAGCGGAATAGATTGATTTGCGGCGTATTGACACGATACGTTGCGAGAAAATAAACGTGATCAGGCGTCCGGTTTAACACTTTCAGGTCGTACAGCCTGCGCCATTTCCGGATTGCGTAGGCGTGCTTGTTGTAATTGCACGGGAAATGGTAGTACGGATTGGAACCGTCCGTAAACTGAATGTGGAACGAATACAACCGGTTCATTTTTACAGCCTCCTTTGTAATATTCCGGGATGTTTCCCGTTATGAACGGTCCGGATTGAAACGGGCCGCTCATGACGGGAACCGGGCAGAAGTCCGGCCCCGATTGAAACGTTGTTATACGTTCGGATTGATATATCCGGGCTTGTAGTAATCCGGTTTGTGTCCATCCGGAAGCCATCCGCGAATCTCGTCTGCTGCATCGTCTGCGTTGCGGATACAGCGCGCCAGATAATCCTTTCGCCATCCGTCTGTTTTTGGTTTAGCACGCTCTGCGCGGCACCGGTTTATGCGGTCTTTCAGCCCCTTGACGGCGGCTGTCATGTATATCTTTCCTGTCCTGATCATCAATTCCAGTTCGTTCTGTTCGTATTTCTCAATGTTGCATCCGTAAGCGTTGATCAGTGCGGAAGCGATCTTGTCATAGTTTTTTACGTTGCCTGATGTAAAATTTCCGCATCCGTCACCGCAGCCGCCAACGTGGCCGATTGTGTTTGCAATGTACATTCCATCAGCGGAACCGCTGATTACAAACCTGCGGACAATGTTTGATGCGATTCGTTTGATGTTCTCCGGCACTGTGTAGCCGGTAAAGTATGCTTCGATGATTGGCAGATCTACGGCATCGTTTTTGATTTTGAGAAGGCATCCTGTCCAGAAGTCCTTTTCGCATCCTTCGCATCCGTTATTCAAACGGGCGCAGTCTTTGCACATGGTATTCATTTTCATTTCCTCCTTTAATCTGCAATATTGGTTCGGGTCAGTGTGCGGATAATGAAGTCAATTTCCTTTCGATTGAAACCGTCTTTTCCCAGGGCAGAAGATACCTTGTCCGCGCGGATTCGGTATTCGTCTGAAACGTCCTTTACTGAAACGATATCGCCGTTTCCGTGGACGTATTCCCGTGCATCAGCTTCGTCTTTTGCCGGCACGGCAACCTTCATGCAGATATCGTCTGCATCGAGATAAACCATGAATTTACGCAATTTCGATTCCTCCTTTTTACATTATCGGGTGTAATAATTCCCGATTGTTGACCATGCGTGCAGGTGGTTTTCGTTTGACAGCAGGATTCCGTCTTTTTCCGTGAACCGTCCAACAGTCCGGATTGCACCGTCACCGGCCAGAAAGCAGAACTTTGATTGAGCAAGCAAGTAAATCATTTCGAGTTTGTCTGCATCGTCCAGGTCTTTTCTCCGCTTGATGATCTTCGTCATATACTGAGCGATGAACAGAGAAGTATCAGAATATGTCCGCTCTGATCGGTCAGAAGTCAGCGAGATAATCCCATTGTGAGCGATTCCGACAGGGCACGTCAGATCGAGCTTTTGATGTAGTCCCTTATTCGCTGTCAGCGGGAACGGATGCGTCATTTCCGGGTTAATTCCGGCTTGCGTGCTGATCCGGAAGTGATACACAACAGGATCGGCATCCGTGAAGCACTCCTGAACAACAGAAAGCGCAAAGTCCAGAAACGTCATAAAACCTTTATGGATTTCAACTTTCCCATTACGGGCAACCATGTACCCGGCCCCGTGCGGATTGGCGTCCCACATGGCGCGCAATTCTGCGTCCGTGGGCTGGCGGCATCCTGCCGGGCTTGCTGCGATAACGCACATTTTTTACAACCTCCTGTGTAAAATCTGAGGAAAGACTTTCCTCTGCTCCGATCTCCGGACGGAACCAGAGACCGGAGCAGAAGAGCCGTTTTTTACGGCATCCTCTGTAAATTTCAATCTGGCATCCGTCCCATGTCCAGGCACTTTCCCTCTATCCAATCGAGATAATCCATGCTGTCAGGATAATCAATCCGGACCGGCGGCGGATAATGCGGATGGCCGCCGTTGCAATCGAAACAGATATTTCCGAGGATTGCGCAACCGTTCTGCCCGTTCACGATTTCAACGCCACATTTACGGCAGGTTTTCATTGTTTTATCTCCTTCCTTTTATCTGCGAACACGATAGTCAATGTCGCCGTGCTGAATCATGCTGTACGTGTTATCGCCTGCTACGATGACATGATCGAGCGTCAGGATTCCGACTCCGTTTAACAACCGCTGAAGCTGTATTGTGCTTGCGATATCCTCCGGTGACGGAGCGCATGTTCCGCCCGGATGATTATGCGAAAGCAGTACGCTGTGAGCGTTGTAATTGAGCGCGGTTTCCATTACCAAGCGAGGATATGCGGAGACTTCCGAAAGACTGCCCGTGCTGATTCTGCGCTTGCCCAGCACGTTACAGCGGGCATTGAGGCAGATCACCCAAAATTCCTCATTACGGGCGCCGGACAAAAGAGATTTGCAGAAGGTTTCCGCTTCCCGTGCGTTGCCGATCCGGGCCGGCGCCTGCATATTGCAGTGCTGCCAGATTCGGACGACTCCGATCAGTGAAGCAATGAAGGCAGAAGTCTTTTCCCCGACCCCGGCAACCGTCCGGAGCTGTTCGGGCCGTGCTTCCAATACGTTTTTGAGACTTCCGAAAGCGTCAAGCAGATCAGCGGCGAGCTTTTCGGAATTTACATTAGACTTTGTAAATTGCAGAAGGTGGGAAAGTATCTGCTTTTCGTCCAGGTCTCCGGCTGTCTCTCTGAAAATCAATGCGTCCATTTTTACATCCTCCGTTGTAATTTATTTCGGGCTTTCCGCCCTGCTCTATATTCCGCAGAAGGGAATACAGAGCAGGAAGGGAAGCGTCCCTTCTCTGCGTTATCTGAAGTCAACCAACTTCACGGTCTGCTGAATTGCGTCAAGCTGTCCGGTTGTAATCGTTCCGCGCTCATAGCAGTAACTCCGGAGCCGATCAAATACGTGCTGATTGCATCCGGAAAAAATCTTCGTCACATCATCGCAGTCTTTCCGGCTAATTGTTTTACTCGCTTCGATCAGGTGAAATATGCTTTCCATTGTGTTACGGAAACAGGGATAATCTTTCTGCCCGCCCGGAATACGCAGTTCGATATTCCCGTTGCTGTAGTGGCTGTAATTGCATCCGTTCCAGTGCGATCCGCTCATGTTGTTCAAGTCCATCGTCCAGGCTTCCGTATAATCCATGCGTCCGCACCAATTAGTTCTGTCTGCTCGTCTGTAAAGCAGGGCACAGATTAAATCGTAGTGACGATTGACGATGTAAAACAGCTTCCTAATCGCTTCGTCCTGTGTCGCTTTCGTTCGTCCGAAACAGGTTAGTGATATGTGAGCGTGCTGTCCGCAGTTGCCGGAACGGGAAGCACTGATTCCGAATGATTCGAAATACTGATACATAGCTTTGAAATTTCTGTATTGATTCCGGATGAAGGCCTTTGTCATCGGCTGCGTGATACATTCTGCTCCGACGTCTCCGCCGTTTAACGTCGAATCGCTTTCGATCTTCCACAGGTTATCAGGGAAAACCTTAAACACGACATCACGAAGCAGGTTAGCGTATATCGTGCGGTTAGTGATTCCCCAACACTCCGTTTCTGTTTCGATTCCGATCACGGGCGGAAGCGTGCCGTCTTTCTTCAGCGTATAGTTGTCGTTTGCTTCCTGCGGTCTGTCTGATGCAAAGATAACCTTCTTTTCATACTGCCGGTCACCGCGATGATATCCGGAGACCTGAGCGATATCTACCGCTCTTTCCTGCCGTGCTTCCTGTCTCATGATTTCGTCCTCCGTTCCTTATTCGTTAACAGGTTTTCCTGTTATGTATATAGATTTCTTCGCCGTTAACAGGTTTTCCTGCTAACTTTGAAAATTTTTTTCAAATTTTTTTACAGGTTTTTCTGTTAACCGTTCTTCGTTCAAAAATTGCTAACTTTCCGCACGTTCCGGATGATTACAGACAGCCCTGTAAAATCTCCGTGCATATAGGAAGATTTACAGCCCGTTCTGTAATTCTCTGCCCGTCCGGAAGTATTACAGACCGTTCTGTAATTTCTCCGCCCGTATACGGCCATACAGGAAGATTTACAGACAGCCCTGTAAAATCTCCGGACTGCGGATCACAGACAGGAAGATTTACAGACAGGGCTGTAATTTTTCCGGACGATTCCGGCACGGCAGACGGACGGACGCAGGAAAGCAGGAAGATTTACAGACCGTTCTGTAATTTCTCCGCACGGGCAGACAGCAACGGCAGGTTTTTACAGACCGTTCTGTAATTTCTCCGGACAGACGGACGGCAACGGCAGGTTTTTACAAGGCTGTCTGTAATAAACGGGGCTGCGGGGATACCAGGCACGCCGACCGCCTCCACCCTGAGCCGTTCGTGGTGAAACACGGCTCGCCTCGTTGGTTATGTCTTGACACCAACAACAGAACGTGATACCATGCTCACAGAAAGGAGGCAAAATACATGACAGGAAAGCAGGCAATCGTAACGCTTATGAAGCGACACAGTATTAGGAATTGTGAACTTTACAACAGGCTCGGCATATCTCGTGCTACATTTTTCTGCCGCATTGACCAGAAACGGACGGACAACCTGACTGTGAGAGTGATGGTTGAAATTTTGAACATCCTCGGATATAAGTTGCTGGTCGTTCCGAAGCGACGGGTCGTTGCAGATGGTGAAATTCAGATCGACAATTATGTGAAAAAAACCGAGTGATTCTATTTGAATAACACGGCGCGCGGACGCGTGAAAACGAAATGCGCTTAAAATGTTTTGAAAAAATCGGGCGAAAAAAATAAAAAAGGGGTTGACAGTAACAGAAAAAGATGTTAGTGTGAAAACACAAAATACAGATTGGAGGCGTCGTTATGGCGAAGAAGATGATCGCACAGGACATTGCGGAAGATTTAAGGAAGAAGCGCGGATATTCACAGAGCAAAGTGGCTGAAGACTCCGGATTTAACCTTCAGTCAAATTACGGGGCGTGGATCAACAGCAAGAGCATGAGGGTTGACAACTTTATTCGGATTCTTCGCGCCATGGGATGTCAACTTATCGTAAAGACCAGGGAATCCATTAAAGACCCGATCACGGGACAGGACACCTATCCTTCGTGGGAAGTTGCTTTGGAGAGCGACACAGACAGGGAGGTGTTTGAGAAACAGAAAAGGAAACCGAGAAGGAAAAAGTCCGACGAAACGAATGATGGCGGTGATGGAGAATGATCTACGGATACGCCCGCGTCAGCACGAAAGGTCAGGAGCGATCCGGAAACAGTCTTTCGGATCAACTCGAAGCCCTGAAACGGTACGGATGCGGTGAAATCATCGAAGAAGCCTATTCCGCAAAGACCATGAACCGTCCTGCGTTCGCGAAACTGCTCGAACGTCTGCAGCCTGGCGATACGTTGGTCGTTACGAAACTGGATCGATTCGCCCGGACAACAATAGAAGGCATCCAGACGGTAAAGGAATTATTTGAGCGTGACGTTCGGGTTCATGTGCTGAATATGGGGCTGATTGAGAACACATTGGTCGGGAACCTGATTCTGACGGTCATGCTGGCATTTGCCGAGTATGAGCGCGGCATGATTGTCGAACGGACGGAAGCCGGAAAGAAAGTAGCCCGCCAGCGCGAAGATTACCGGGAGGGTCGTCACGAAAAGGAGATAGACGAAGCAAAACTGATTGATCTGTACCATATGTGCAAGGATCGGGAACTGACGGTGCTGGACTGCTGCCGTGAACTCGGCATATCGAAAACGACCTGGTACATCAAGATTAAGGAAATTGCGTAAGGAGAGTGATGGAATGTGAAAAAGCAGATTACGCTCGGACGGATTCGGGAACTGACAGAACCGGATGAAACGAAGATCAGCGTCGAATGGACGGACGGGGACGGATACCATATCTGTCCGGCGACGGGCGTATGGGAGCAGGAATCCGGCGGGATTGTGCTGACGGTTCATAAGGAACAGAACGGGCGGACAATGTAACAGTATGCCCCGCCCCCTGACACTCACCGTCCGGCGCGCCGCAAACAAAAAAGGCCCTATTTTAGACGCACATTTGCGGAAGGAGATGAAACGGAATGAAACGACTGGTATGTATTCTGCTGATCGTAACGCTTTGCCTGAGCGTAGCGGTTCCGTGCGGAGCGGAAACGAGAAACAAAACAAACGAAACAATCAGGGAATATGTACTGCAACTTATGCAAGTATTGAAGGATGTTTACGATAAAAACAAAGATGAATTTCCGGATTCACTCATGATTGCCTTGTATGAGTATTATCATGTTTACCAGTCCACAAGCGGTGCGATTATGGCAGAGTACGCCATTTCCGGAACAGGTTCTGTAGAACTTTATAAACAGGTAAGGACTGGTGAAGCAGAATTGGAGGAAATACTGGATGATATGTGGATGAAATGGTTACGTGGCGAGACGGATCGGACGGAAGCACTGGATGTGTTGATGATTATGGTTGATTCTGTTCTGAAGTCACAGGACGAGAAATAACGACAAGGAGGACACCGTTATGCTTACAGCGATAGTAGTGATTCTGTTCCTGGTCGGTACGGGCGCGGCGATAGCGAACGGCGAGTGGGGACCTGCAGCGGTTGGGATTGTGATTATCCTGCTGGCGTTGGGACTGTCGAGCGCGTCCACAAGGGACAGCAAGGCGTATATAGCACGGCAGGAATATTGGGCGGAGCAGTACGACCGGAAGTATCGGGGACGGAGGTAGTGTGGTATGATCATAACGAAAGTGCTGTGCGATAACTGCGGAAAAGAGATTGATGGGAAGCCGTTCATAACGATGCATGTCGGGTACAGCAGCGAATGCCACTATTGTTTTGAGTGCAGCAAGGTACTGCTGGATGCATGGAACGCGGCGGCACGGCAGAGTCAGATTGATATGGGGCTGAGAAAGCCGGAAGAAAGAAGCGCGGAGCAGGAAGCGTTGGCTGCTGAGAAGGTAGAAATCAGGTGGATTGTGGACCTTCTGGCCCGGAACGGCGTGCAGTGGCCGAACAGGAGCAACGACGTAGGCGATACAGAGGCACTTAGCCTGATGTGGAATCGGATTATTCGGGAGCATCTGGCGGTTGCAATTGCGAGCCGGAATGGAAAGGAACATCCGTAATTTTTTTACGGCAAGCGAACACGAATCGAGAGCAGGAGGATGCGAAAAGAATGAAGAAAGCATTATTGATTCTGATGATGGTTGTTATGGTTGTGGTGTTGGCATCGTGCTCTGAATCAAGCAAAGTGCGGCATAACCTGAAACGGGAAGCGGACGAGTTTAACGTCCGGAGGCGGATTACGGTACTGAATACACGGACGGACACGCCGATGATGCAGATTACCGGGCTGATTTCGATCAGTACGGACAGTGACAAGGATCTGAACATTACGATTGAGAAGGCGCCTGGGGAATACGTGCTGAACTATGCGCATCTGAGCCAGGACACGACATATATTGTGGAGCAGATTGAGACGAAAGAGGTCAGCAAGTATCAGTATGAGATCATTTTTTATCCGAAGAACCTGATCAGCGGGTGGTTTGACGTGAAGATATCTGATGACTGAGGTGGACTGGACATGAAAGAATGGATACCGAAGGACAATCTGCCGAGCAGTGTTACATTTGTCTGCCCGTACTGCAACGGACAGGTAACGTATTATCACGGGAGCAGCAGCAAGAGCCGGACAAACAGCGGAACCGTAAAGCGGTGTTTGTATGAATATTGTCCGTGGTGCCAAGAAAAGGTGGAGCCGTACAGGGCGAATATATTGCAGGATTAATGTTTGACGCAAGGAAGGCGGTGAAGTAGGAATGATAAAACTGATTTTCGATGATTGGTGTTGGCGATGCGAGAAATGCAATAGCATGATGGCATTGCCCGGTATCGTTCCGACACTTGAAATGCTCAAAGAAAAAGGATGGAAGTATTGCCCTGTTTGCGGAAAGAAGATTGATTTCAAGGCAACAGAAGCAAATAAACCGGATTGGATTAAGTGATTTAAAGACAACAATAAAGCAGGAATGTCGGTGAAGGTGGATTGAAGAGGAGTATTTTGCAGTAATGAAACGGCATAAAACACATTCTGATGAATTGAATTGGTGTATTGCGTTCAACAAAGCGAATTCGCTTTTAAGAAATCGAAAAGCCAGAATCAGAAAGAAAAATGATAAGCGAAGAAGAAAATT
>Ga0265298_10009967_pt1 | contig 11273 bp, 11 predicted proteins | sample AusTroGonzalo_MG_3_FD_193486 | JGI IMG/M metagenome (GOLD analysis project Ga0265298, IMG submission 193486) | Bovine rumen microbial communities from tropical cattle in Woodstock, Queensland, Australia - Gonzalo_01 | ecosystem: Host-associated > Mammals > Digestive system > Stomach > Rumen ...
TCCTGCCGCAACTTGCCACACAGCGTCTCTATCTCCTGCCACAACGGCTCGGAGTACGGTGTATTGACAACCTCCGCCTCCACACAAGCCCCCACGAATTCAGGGCATATATGTTCTATTTCCTGTGATACAATAACCTTCACAAAAGTTACTTTTTGATAAGTGAAGCTAACCAAAGGATGACAGCGGCACCAACGGTTGCAGTACCCAACTGGCCAAGTAGTCCACCCCACTGGATGCCTAACAGTTCGAACAGCCAGCCTCCCAGCACACCGCCAAAGAGTCCGAGCACAAGGTTCACGATGAAGCCGAAGCCTCCACCCTTAATCAACTTGCCAGCAACAAAGCCAGCGAGACATCCAATAATAATCGATCCGATAATTCCCATATTCTATATTTCTTTAGTTTGTCAATGCAAAGGTACGAATAAGTAAGCAAAATGCAAAATGTTTTTTGTATTTTCATGGTGCCCGTTCCATATACCATGTCACTTTAGGGTCGTTTCTAACGTTACTACAACCCTAAGGTGAGTCACTTTACGACCGTTCCGAAGTCACTTTACGACCGTAAACTGACTTCGGAACTCCTCGAAGATGACTGCGAAACAGGTGAAAAGTGACTTTAGAACGACGCTATGTCTTTAACAAGTCCTAGATTTATCACTGACAAGTCTAGGATTTGTGGCTTGCAAATCTAGGACTTGTGATTACGCTGGTAATAAATTGCTTTTCTCACCTACTGTTTCTCATAGATGCCAGCAAACTGTCTGGAATAATCATCGAGAGGCACTAACGTCAATGTTTTTCCATTTATGGTATAACTCATTTCGAAAGGCTTTCCTCCAGGAGTCTTTATTGAAAGTTTGCCATTATTGGCTGTATAGGTTGCATCAGCATTCTGGTATTTCTCTGAACTACCTGCACTCCACTGACCATAAGAGCACAAGGTAGAGGTAAACTTGACACCACGTACATAGCTGTCACTCTTCTCAAACCATTTACCTACCAAGGCCGCATCATTACCACCTCCACCATTTTCATCGTCATCGCTGCCACATGCAGTCAATCCATAACTCATGATTGCGACTAACGTCATAACCATCACACTTAATAAATACTTTTTCATAATCGTTTTGTTTTAAAGTTAATACTATATTTGTTTGAATGCACACCAAAGAATAAAGGATTTTCTCATCCCATAGGCATCTGCAATTTTAAGGGTTATACATTATTGTTTATTTTCACATTGCAAATATACGCATTATTTCTCATACTCCAAAGGATTTTGACCTTTTTTAGTCGCTTATTCGTAACTTTCACCTTTGGTGAAGGTGGACTGCACCTCGGAAATACAAAGAAAAACAAGTTTTCCTTTGGTATTTCACTCAGTTTACATTACCTTTGTACCCAATTAATATAACAAGGTATGAAGACGAAACACATCATGTATGAAACGAATGGCACGTGCTCGAAGATGATTGACGTGACAGCGGACGAGAACAACGTCATACAGCAGGTATTCTTTATTGGCGGATGCAACGGGAACCTGCAAGGCATCAGCCAATTAGTAAGGGGGCAACACATCGACGACGTGCTGCCCCGCTTGAACGGTATTCGCTGTGGAATGAAAGGTACATCGTGTCCTGACCAGTTGTGCAGGGCACTGGAAAAACTGAAAGAGACGCCGGCGCAGTAACGCGGGGGTTACTTGGCACGTTTCTTCGCTGCCTTCTGCCAGGCCTTCACCTCAGCAGGGGTAGCCAGGCCTTTCTTGATGCGGAACTCCTGACGGGCCAGACGCATCTGTTCCAGGAAACGCTCGCTGGTGTGCAGACGGGCATAGGCTGCCGAGGCTGCCAGACGACCTGCATCGACGTCGCTCTGCCAGTGGGCACCAACGATGACGCGACTCTCACCATACATGTAGCCACGAGCCAATAAGGTGTCGGCACGGTCAGGATTAATCTCTGACAGCAATAGAGCAGAGCTCCAGCCCAGGATGGTATGTCCCGAGGGGAAGGAGCCGTTCTTGCGCAGGCCGGGCTCATCTTTTGGATAGAGCGTCTGCTCGTGCATGCGCATAAAGGGACGACGACGCATATAATACTTCTTGGGCAGGGTGCAGATGCTGTCGCAGGTAGCGGTCGCATCACGCAGCACCTTGTAAATCTCCGGGGTCTCTTCCTTCGAAATCTGCAGGCCGAAGGGCTCGCTGAACTCACGGATAATGCAATCCAGACCATATTCAGCATCGCGGATGGCAATGTCGGCACGCCGTTTGTCCTGGCGCATCTGCTTGCCCCACATGTACTGCATAATGTCGTAGGTGAATTGGGCCCCAATGGTATCGGGCGGCGCCGGACACCACTTCAACATGTCAGGCATCTCCTTGGTGGTGAAATATGCCTCAACGTCACTCTGTGCCTGTGCACACACGGTAGCCATCGTCATCATGGCCAAAGTCATTAACTTCTTCATCATATCTTTTACTGTTTTACTTTTTTAAAACTTGACTTGGAAACGTGTTTCAAGGATGGTGGCCTCATTGTCGACAAAACCTGAGCGGTTGGTTACCTTGGTGTACGAAGCACGTACACGCCAAATCATGTATTTATTGGGATAGAAGTTGTAGCATAGTGCCCAGTCGTTCAGGTAGCCGCCATAAATGCCTGCACTAGCATCGGACAGCGACGTGTAGTTATACTGCAGACAAAGTTCCATATTGCCAGGATCGGGTGTAGCAATACCGCCATCGGTCTTCGTGTAACTGTAGCTACTGCCCCTGATGAGTCCACGCAGGGTGACATAGGCACCAGTGCCCGTAAAGGCATTTAACCCCTCGTTGCGCTGAATATGGTTCCAAAAATACTGGCCAACAACAGAAAAACGTCCATAGGAATAGAGCACCTCGGGCGAAAACTTATACATCACCTTGGCATCGGTCACCACCGCCTTTTGCGCATCGACCTTTGCCACACGCATGGGCCAGCGGGTGGAAAGCGTGAAAAGCTTGTGGTTCTGTTCCTCGTCACTACTATAACGGGCACCTTCAACACCACCGCTGATACCAACATGGAATATCTTGCCACGCTCGATGCTGGGATGATATAGCAGACGCGTCATAGCACCTAAAGCCTGCTTGCCCGTAGCGTCGGTGGTCTGCTTCATAGCATCAGTCTCGACCACCACACTGGCAGCAGCCAGGAACTTGTCGTCCATATGCTCGTACATCAAACCTATCATGCGGTCGTTGTTGAACACGGCATTGCTCTGAGGTTCCTCCATCGTCTCTTTGAACGACGAACTGGTGCAGCTCTGGTAGCCGTACTGGTGGATGAAATAACCACCACGCAGGAAGTTCTGTGGGTCCAGGTCGTACTGCAGCCACACATCCTTCATGTTCACCTTGCCCAAGGCATAGCCCATGTCAATCTTGCCCTTCCACTGGCCGTACGTAAAGCCCACGCCCACACGCATGTCAGGGATGCCGACACCACTGTTCAGTTTGTCCTCCTGATGCGTGGCATTGACATAGGTCGCATCAAAGAGAATACGGCCTGAAGGCTTGACAACAAGCTTAGGTTCCTCTTGTGCATAAAGAGTTGTGGCCAAAGCGAATCCCATAGCCACCATCATTATAGCCTTTTTCATATCACTCAATACAATTCATAAGGAAATCCACGGCGCCATTAACACCAAACTTACGCACATCAAGTGAGATGTCGTAGTTGGTAGCATCACGCCAGTCACGACCCGTGAACGTCTTGGTATAAAGTTCACGGCTGTAGTCGTTGTCGACTATCATGGCAGCAGCATCATGCTCGCTGATGTCGTACTTCTCAGCAATACGGCGCTTACGACAGTCGAGGCTGGAATGGATAAAGATTTTCAGGGCGTTGGGCTGATCGGCAAAAATGTCGAAGCCACAACGGCCCACGATGACACACGACTCCTCTGACGCAATGCGTTTGATAGCTTCGGCCTGGGCACGGAACAAGGCATGACTGGTCTGGTCCTGTTCCTGTCCGTTATACTCGGCATTAGCCATATAGTTGCGGTAGAAGTTGGTGAAGTCATCGCGCCACAACGGGTTGCGAGCCTCAATCTTCTCCACAGCCTCCTCGACGGCATTGATACGTGCAGCCACCTCGTTCAGAATCTGCTTGTCGAGCAGTTTCACGCCAAGCCTACGGGCCAGTTCTGCTCCGATCTCATGTCCGCCGGTACCAAACTGGCGGCTGATGGTAATTACAAACTTGTCCTCTTTGTTCATAGTCGTTGGTATTTAGGGTTAGTATTATATAATAATGTATTATTTCGATGTTATAGCAGCAGATACCAGTTCAGCCAGCCGACGAGCGCCCTTGCCGTCAGGATGGATACCATCGTCAAGCATTCCGGCACCATCACCGGTAAAGAGGGTATGCAGGTCGACAATCTCCAAGCCGTATTTCTTGGCCACCTCCTGTTGGATAGGAATAATCTCGTTGGCAATCACAGATTCGTTGATACCCCACGATGACTTTAGGGCAGGAATTGGTGTACAAAGCAGGATGCGCGGTTTCTGGGGTTCAACAACCTGAGCCTTCTTGGCTTTCTTGCCTTTCTTAGCAGACTTTGCAGGCTGTGCCAAATCGGGACGGAGTGTGAGAATCATCTGCTCCAAGTCATTCTGGAACTCTGCGCGGTGCTGCCAGTTCTGTGGTTTAGAGTCGTTAGTGCCCAACTTGATGACCACCACATCTGGTTTGAAGGCCTGTGCATCAGCCCAAGCCAACTCGCTCATATACGGCTGGTCACCCTTGTTCAGTACGGTTCGTCCGCTGACACCGAAGTTCTTCACCCAATAGTCCTTGCCCAGCATACGCTGAAGTTGTGCAGGGTAGCCCTGACTGGGAGCCATATCGATGCCGTGACCATCGGTGATACTATTACCGACACAGGCCACACGGATAGCATTCGTCTTAGGCACCTGACGAGCCTTGAGCCATTTGCCAAGTGTAGAGAGCATCTCGTCGCGATAAGCGAACCAAGGTCCGAAGCCATAACCGTGACCGCCTGTAGGATAGACATACAGGGCACATTCATTGCCAGCATTCCTCATAGCTGTATAATAGGTCAGACCATTGGTAACAGGCGGGACCAGATTGTCATCGCTCGACATCACGATAAAGGCTGGCGGGGTGAGATGGCGACGTACAGCGTTATTGGTAGAATACTGTCTTACCAGCTGCGGGTCCTTATGTCCCTCTTCGCCAAGGAAATTGATGCACGACCATTTGTGGGACACTCGCTCGTCCATCGAGATGACAGGATAGAACAGAATCGAGAAATCGGGACGGGCATCGAAGTCGGAGAGTGTAGACACGACAGAAGCCAAGTGTCCGCCTGCCGAGAAGCCCATGATACCCACATCATGAGGATTGATGCCCCAGATGCTGGCCGAGTCGCGCACGATGCGGATGCCTTTCTGTACATCACCCATCGGGATGGTACGGTCGCCATTAGGCAAACGATAGTTCACAACAAAATAGGCAATGCCCTGTTTGTTCATCCAATCGGAAGCCATTGTTCCTTCATGGGTGTTCGACAATACCGAATAGCCACCGCCTGGTACGCCAACGACAGCCTTGCCCGATGGCGTCTGTGGCAGGAAGCACACCATTTGTGCCTTACCGTCGTCCGTCAGGTTAAGGGTGAATTTACGTGCTGTCTGTGCCCACGTACCTGCAAAGAGCATGAACAGCGTTAACGTCATCATCAGCCTCATGTGGCTAAAAGCATTTGCATGTTTCATAGTTTCCTTAATTTATAATTATAATTGTTTGGTGCAAAAATACGAAAAAATGTTGGAACTTGAAAATATTTCCCGAATAAATTATGAATTAAGTGAACAATATATTTAAGAAATCATAAAAAAAACGGACTACCGATGGTGATATCAGTTTTTTTTACTAAATTTGCGCAACAAATTATTTCACTTAACTACTAAAGCAATACACGTTATGAAAGACCTAAGAATGTACATTAATGGTCAGTTCTGTGAAGCATCAGACGGCCAGTGGATTGATGTGTTAAACCCCTCAACGGAAGAAGTCATCTCCCGACAGCCTAACGGCACCATCGAGGATGTAAACCGTGCGCTGGATGCTGCCAAGGCAGCCCAGAAAGCATGGGGCAAGACACCCGCCATTGAACGTGCCGCCTGGTTGAAGAAGCTGGCCAACGGTATTCGCGAACGTCGCGAGGAGTTCATCGACATTATTATGCGTGAGCAGGGTAAAACCATCACATGGGCTACCATCGAGGTAGACGTAACAGCCGAGTACTTCGACTACATGGCTTCGTTCGCACGCCATATCGAGGGTGAGATTATCCCCAGTGACCGTCCTAACGAGACTATCTTCCTGACTAAGAAGCCTATCGGTGTCGTTGCAGGCATCCTGCCTTGGAACTTCCCGTTCTTCCTGATTGCCCGCAAGGCCGGTGCTGCCCTGATTGCTGGATGTACTATTGTCATCAAGCCTTCACAGCTGACTCCTGAGAATTGTACTGTATTCGGTGAAGTGGTCGACAAGGTTGGTCTGCCCAAGGGTGTCATCAACATCGTAACCGGTAAGGGTTCTGTCATTGGCAACGAGATGGCAGGCTCACCCAAGATTGACATCGTCAGCGTGACGGGTTCCGTAGGTGCCGGTGAGAGCATTATGGCTGCCGCATCAAAGAATATCACAAAGGTAAGCCTTGAATTAGGCGGTAAAGCTCCTGCCATCGTATGTAAGGATGCTGACCTGGAGAAAGCCGCCCAGTGGATAGTCGACAGCCGTATTGGCAACAATGGCCAGATTTGTAACAATGCCGAGCGCGTTTACGTTGACAAGGCCGTCAAGAAAGCGTTCACCGACATCCTTGTCAAGAAGATGGAGGCCGTGAAGGTTGGTGACGTCTGCCAAGATCATACTGTCGACATGGGTCCGCTGGTTGAGGCCCGTGCCCTGGAAAGCGTGACAGAGAAGGTGGAACGTGCCATCAAGCAGGGGGCAAAATTGCTCTGCGGTGGTCATCGTGTAGGTACAAAGGGGTATTTCTATGCCGCTACCGTACTCGACAACTGCACACAGGACATGGATATTATCCATGAGGAGACCTTTGGTCCAGTAATTCCTCTGATTGAGTTCGACGGCATCGACCAAGCCATCCAGTGGGCTAACGACTGCGAATATGGACTGGCATCGTCTGTATTCACCAAGGATATCGACACCGCTACCCGTGTGGCACGTGAACTGGAGTTTGGCGAGACCTATATCAACCGCGAGCATTTCGAGGCCATGCAGGGCTTCCACGCTGGCGTGAAGAAGAGTGGTATCGGTGGTGCCGATGGCAAGCACGGCATTGAGGAATATCTCGTCACCCATGTCACTTATCTTGACACTTACTACGAGTAAAAACATCGTTATTAGACAAAAAAAGGGAAAATCCAGCATCTTTTTAGGGTTTTCCCTTTTTTATTTCTATAAAAAGCGTTACCTTTGTCCCCAAGAAACCAAACAAAAGGATACAAATATGAAAAAAGTAATTACCTTAATGATGGCTTTTGCCATCGCAATGCCAACATTCGCACAGTTTGACGGCAGTCGTAAGACAAAGAATCGGTTTAATCATAGCAATGTTGAACAATACTATGGTGTACGCTTAGGCTATAACTATGCATGCATCAACAGTAGTAATGCCCTTGTCGATATGGAGGGATATGGAGGTTGGTCTTTCGGTGGTGTCTACGGACTGCAGCTTGCCAACAGTACACCGCTATGGTTAGAGGCAGGGCTATTCTATTCAGAGAAAGGTGGAAAGGTCAACAACTACCTGTCAACAGCAACTATTAATGGAGTTGAACACGAATATACTCAGAAAAAGACCACTCGACTCATCTATCTGCAGGCACCTATCGTCGTCAAATATGCCTTTGATGTGGCAGATGACTTTTATGTCCAACCATTCCTCGGTGCCTATCTTGCACTTGGCGTAGGTGGTAAGACCAAACTCTACGACGATAAACGCTCCTATGACTCATTCGATGACTTCAACCGTTTTGATGGAGGTTTTCGCGTTGGATGTGGTGCTGAATACCAAATGATCTATGCAGAAATAGGTTTTGATTTTGGTATTGCCAACATCTGCGATAGCGACTGGCTTACTGGTCGCAATCAGAACTTATTTTTTAATATTGGTGTAAATTTCTAATATTTATTTGCAAGTCTTAATATTTTTTATTATCTTTGCCCGCAAAATAATAAAACAATAAGAAACAATGATAAAAAAAGGATTCATTACTTGCATGCTTGTCATCATGAGCATCAGTTGTATGGCACAGTTCGATAACTCTAATTCGGTTGTCCGTAAGACGCTGTTAGAGTACGAACTGGGTAGTGATGGTTTCTATCACAAAAAGGAAGGTGCCTTGATTGAAAAAGTGGACCATGTGGTCTCAATGTATGCCTTCGACAAGAAATCGTCAAACCTTTACGTTCAGACTGAGACTGGTAACTTTGTAGTGGTTCTCAACAAGGAACACGCCAAAATCTACAAGCAGAGTAAGCTGGCTCCGATCATTGACGAGAAAATGATTGATGCTGAGGTGGCTCGCGTTAACAGTATGCTTGAAGAGCGCTTCGAATCGCTCAACCAAGCACGTACCAAGCACTTGAACGACTCCACAGAAAAGGTACGTTTGGCAGCTCTGGAAAAGATTCGTCAAGACTCTATCCAGAAAGCATTCCAACAAGCTGTCGACCTCAAGTATATCCAGAGCCACAATTGGCACGACCTGCCCATGAACAAGCAAGGCCTGGAATGTATACTCTGTGGGCACCATGTCTACGAGGATGTCGTCTACTGTGAAGGTATGATTAGCGACACCATCTACTATGTTGAGAATGCCACAGGTATCATGGGAACGACCTATAAGAAACTGCATGTCAGCCAGTACAACCCTCGACTGAAGAACGAAGTCAAGTACAACTATCATGTTAAGCTCTTCAATGACAGTCTGCACAGCCGTCCCTATCTCTCGCCTGAATACGTAAAGGCTGAAAACGAAAAGCTTTATGCTGCCTATGCAGAATCCATCAGCTCTAAGGCACCTTACGGCTATGTAGACAATACGGGTTTTGATTTCCAGGAAGACCACCTCATCTTCGACTTCTCGTACACAAACACCACTACGAAGGTCATTAAGAGTATTGAAATCCACTGTAATATTCTCGACCCTGCCGAGAACACAAAGAAGGTTATCAAGCTCAAGGCCACTGGTCCTATCGAGATGCTCGAAACAAAATCATGGACGTGGGACGACGATACCAACAAGGTTCCTGACTTGGTCACAGACCTGCGTATCGGCAAACTGGTCATCACCTTCAAGGATGGCCGTCAAAAGATACTGTTGCCAAAGGATATTGTTTACAAGGAAGCACAATAAGGAAAAACATAAAGGAGACTCGGTTGAGTCTCCTTTTTTTTATTATAATTCGATATTTCGGAATATCGGAATGTATCGTTATATCGAGTTTACTGCATATCGTAGACAACCTGCATCAATCGCTTGCCAAGCTCGTCAGCCGATTCCATTGTGGCAGCCTCACTATAAACACGGATGATGGGCTCAGTATTTGACTTGCGCAAGTGAACCCAACGATCGGGGAAGTCAATCTTCACACCATCAATATCGTTAACCACAGCATCAGAATCCTTGGCAAACATCTCCTTCACCTTCACCAGAATAGCATCGACATCCGTCTCAGGCGTCAAGTCAATACGGTTTTTGGCAATCTGATAATCAGGGAACTGACTACGCAACTCGCTGACCTTGCAGCCCTTCTTAGCCAGAGATGTCAGGAAGAGAGCAATACCAACCAAGGCATCACGGCCATAGTGGCTTTCAGGATAGATAACACCACCATTACCTTCACCACCAATGACAGCATTCACCTCTTTCATCTTGGTCGTAACGTTAACCTCACCCACAGCAGCAGCCGTATACTTGCCACCACGTTTCTCAGTGACATCGCGTAGCGCACGTGTGGAACTAAGATTGCTAACAGTATTACCAGAAGTCTGCGACAACACATAATCGGCAACAGACACCAGCGTATATTCCTCACCAAACATCTTGCCATCCTCACAGATAAATGCCAGACGGTCGACATCAGGATCTACAACAATACCCAGATTATACTTGCCAGACTTCATTTCTGTCATAATACCTTGCAGATTCTTCTCCAGAGGCTCAGGATTATGAGCGAAATCGCCTGTCACGTCGCGATTGAGGAAAGTATAGCCTACGCCAAGACGTTCCAACAGTTTAGGCAGAATAATGCCACCTACACTATTGATACTATCGACACATACGGTGAAACGAGCCTTACGGATAGCCTCAACATCAACTAGACGCAGGTCGATAACTGACTGGATATGGCGGTCGTCAAAACTATCATCAACAACGACATGTCCCAACTTGTCAACCTCGGCATAATTGAAGTCTTCCTTCTCTGCAATCTCCAATACACGCTGACCATCGGCAGCTGTCAGAAATTCGCCCTCGCTATTGAGCAGCTTCAGCGCATTCCACTGGCGAGGATTATGAGATGCTGTAATGATGATACCACCATCAGCACCACTCATACGGACAGCCAGTTCGGTAGTAGGTGTACTAGCGTAACCAATATCAATCACATCAAAGCCCATACCTACCAATGTGCCACAAACCACATCACGTACCATCGGACCAGAGATACGACCATCGCGTCCTACCACAATCTTACCCGCTTTGCGGGGGATGAAAGTTGCGTATGCCGTCGTAAACTTTACAATATCCAAAGGATTAAGGGTATCACCCGTTGCTCCGCCAATAGTTCCGCGGATGCCAGAAATAGATTTAATCAGTGTCATTTCTTATGTTTAGAGTTTAGAGCTTAGAGTTAGTGATAACTACTTCACTCTTTCATAACTAATCTCGTAATAGCAAGGATATACGGTTGACGATGCGTCAGCAGTACCCTGCGAGTGAGGAACAATCAAGCGTACCTTGGCAATCTCATCACCCTCCTTCTCGGGACGCCCCACATTGATATAGTTCAAAGGTATCAGCCATCCACCAGGCACAGATGTTGAGCTATGATAGTTTTGCATCATGCCAGACTCGAAGATGGCAGTAATAGTGGTTCCATTACGTGTCACATACATCTTGTCAACATACTGAGAAGGATCAATATACTGACC